>OBXA01000974.1_pt1 | contig 19048 bp, 16 predicted proteins | sample 1538121 | NCBI WGS metagenome assembly OBXA01 (sample SAMEA2580133, study PRJEB22360) | human gut metagenome | biome: human gut; feature: human-associated habitat; material: faeces | place: Denmark | collected 2008/2010 | reverse complement strand
CACCGTGCTCCCCTTGGAGGCGCGGGTGGGGCTCACCTTCACGCTGCCGTTGTCCATGCCCTCCACGCTCACTGTGTACCGGGTCGAGCCGGAGGAAGAACCGCCACCGGAACTGTTCGCCGTCCACTGGGCGTAGATGGTGGCGTTGGCCTGGAAAACCGTGTCGGTCGTGATCTTATCGCCGCTGGTAGGAAGGGTGTACCAGCCGTTGAAAGCGTAGCCCGCTCGGGTGGGGGTGGGAAGGGAGGTGAGCTTACCATCCGCATTGGTGGTCAGGCTGGCCGCCGTGCCAGAACCGCCCTGGGCGTCCAGGGTGATGGTGTAGGTGACGGGAGCGAGGATCACCTGGACCTTGACCGGATTGCTGTCCACTGTGCAGCTGCCGTTGACGGCCCGGCAGAAGAGCTGATGTTCGCCCAGACCCAGCGCATCAGTGTCCACCGTGTAGGTCTTTTCGATCGCACCGTTAATGGCCATCTCGCCTGCATCCGTCTTTTTGTACCATTGATAGGTGACGTTGGCGGTGATGTCGGTCTCGACGCTCAGTTGGAGACTTTTATCCCCCAGGGTCAGGGGACCGCCATTGTTGACGGGCTGTTTTGTGAAGATGGGGTCAAAGTCGATACCCGAGAGTGACCGGGTCTCAAAGGTCATCTCATAGTACTTGCCAATACCAGCACCCCAGCCATTTTCGTTCATCTCGTAGAGAATGGCGATATCGCCGGTCTCTGCGCCGTTCCCGTCCCGAGTCAGCTCGGTAATGGCGGAGTACATGAAGGGGTCATCGCTCCGGCTGGGGTCGATGTCGATGGTGGCGCTGTCCACCCACTCCAGGGTCATGTCTGCGTCCCTGTTCACCCGGGCCACAAAGATCTTGCCGTTATTTCGGTAGCTTGCACCGGACTGGTTGTCTCCGTTCGGATTGGAGCTGGCGGGGCAGGAGATCAGAAGGACTTCCTTTCCTTGGGAGGTATGGGAGTACTCAATGACGGAGATCTGGCAGTTGGAGTTGGTGATGACGCTGGTGTTGACCCGATTCTCCCAATAGCCGTCGGCAAGGCCGGCTGTGCCGGGGATAAAGTCAAAATAGCTCAATCGCTTGGTGTGGTTATTGCGGGCGAAGAAGCGCAACCGTCCGTCGGAGAGCTCCACCGCCACCGACTCGGAGTCCCACTGATCGGCGGTGGAGCTGGGATCGTCCTCGCTCCGCGCCCAGTTCACACCGTCCTCAGAGTAGAGAAAGCTGATGTGCTGGGGCTGAGAGCTGCCGGTGTTCTCAAAGGAGTAGCAGGGGAACACGATCTCCCCCCGGCTGGTGACAAGGCCCTTGGAGGGGGCCACCAGATAAGCCCGCTCGCTGTCCTTCTTCAAGGGGAGCAGGGTGGGGACGCTCCAGCTCTTGCCGCCGTCAGTGGAGGTCACAAGATAGAGGAAGCTGGTGCGCTGGACCTTGAAGGGAGCGTTCTGGAAGAAGAGGTTGCTGTCGACCGGCTGGCCATTGTAGGTTCCGGTCACATTGAAATGCTCGTCCACCGTGAGCCCCTCCACCGGGGTATCGCCGGAGACCGACTTGATGGTATCGCCATCCAGGTAGTAATCGTAGGTATAAGTCTGATTATTACCCTGTACCTCATTGCCGTACGAGTCGGTGGAGAGGAGGAGCCGTCCCTGGCCGTCAAAGCCGGTCTCCTTGGCGGGCCACAGATTACCGCTGCCGTTGAGGGCCACACCGTAGGGGTAGAGATCGGCCAGCAGATAGATGGTCTCCTGACTGCCTTCATATTTCACCGCCACCGAGGGGTCGATGAAGCAGGTGGAACCGTCTCCGCTGTACTCATTGCCGTTGTCCCCTAGGTAGTTGGCGAAGTTGTAGTTCCAGGTTTCACCGTTGTCCTCGGAGCGGGAGACGATGGTGTCCAGTCCGCCGCCGTCGTAGGTGGTGTTCCAGCGGGCGTCTGCCGTTGCCAGCAGGGCGCCGTCCCGCAGGGTGGTCAGACCGGGGATGCGGAAGCTGTCGCTGCCCGCCGTGTCGGGATCGTGCTCGAAAGGCTGGCCCTGGGTGGTTCCGGGCTGGGGCCGGTCGGTGACTGTGAGGGCCGCGGCCTGGACCGGAAGCAGGGCGAGACACAGGGTCGTGGCGAGGGCTGCGCAGTGAATACGTTGTTTCATAACAAGTCCTCCAGATTAAAATTACCTACATATGGATGTCTGCCATGACAAGGACAACAACAGCCTGCTGAATGGGGCGACCGTCACCTTCTTATTTTGCTCGCCTCCATTCTTTTTCGTTTGACGCTTACGTTATAAACCACTGTCACCGCTCCGCTAAACGTTCCATCCCAAATCGTCAAAACACTATCAGGGCAATTTTTAACGGAAGCGCCACTTGCATCAACCGAACCAGTATATGTACCGTTTTCGATAGTCAGTGTACCATAATTATCAATCGCGCCATATCCGCCTGTTTCAGATGCAGACGCATCAATTATGCCCCTCCCTGTTACTGCCAGGGTACCTCTGTTCACAATCGGCCGGCCTGTAAAGCCCGACGCCACGGTAATACTGTGGCCCTCCATGTCCAAGATAATATTCTTGTTTTCCGAAATAGTGATAATCTGCTCCGTCGTCATCCCGGCGATATCACCTGTCAGTGTAACCGTAGTTTCCTTACCATCTGGTGCAGTTTCAATTGCCTGCTTCAGAGCGCTGTAGGCTCCGTTATCCGGCTCGGCAGGCTCTCCTACCGGCTCCACTGCTGTCAGTTGTTATTGTCTTTTGCATGCAAAAGACAGAAGTGTGCCGGCACACTTGGCATTCTTACTGTATCACATTGTCCCAATATTTTCAAGAGGGCACGTCCACGGAGTCCTCTTATGCGTTGTAGGGGTACAGTACATATTGAATAGTTGAAGTTGCGCACGGCAACTCGGCAAGAGGGTCCTATCCTTTATGGGAAAGGGTATAACACAGGATATGGTGTGAGCGGAGCCATCAGGAAATGCAAGTAAGATCCGGTCATATATCTACTTCTGGAAAGCCCTCCGGAGAGGAACATTGGAGTCTTTCGTCTGCTGGTTTGGCCGAAGAAAAGCGGGCCAAAACCACTGTTCAGACGGTTTTCACCCACTTTCTTATTGTACCTTTCTATTTTGTCCTAAACACTGTATTTTGTAACGGACTGCTTTTCCATTTCACTGGTCTCCGAATTCTGCCCCCGGGGGCCAGGGGGATCTTTTCCAAGGGGGGTTCCACGCCTGGCGGCGGCGGCTCACCACCGGTTGGACCGCAGGCCGGAGCGACACCGGCTGTATTTCTGGAATAGCCATTGCCTCCAGTGTTTCCTCCGGTATCACCTGACTTGGATGGTACTATTCAGGGCGTAAAACAGCAATTTGCTTTTTCTGAAAGGTATGCTTTTCCAGCAGATTTTTTACTCTGCCGTAATAAATATGCAGGAACTTATTGGAACCGCTGTCATGTAAACCGGGTAAGGCCTCCCTCAGAGCGTTTCACGTCCATGACTCAGGAAAGGGCTTTCGTAGTGCGGGTGGCCCACTTTTAGAAGTCCTATTAGTATATTGCGCCCACAGCATCTTTTTGAAAACAGGTTGATAGAGGCCGCTGCGAGGAAAGCCTCAGACCGTTCTCTGCGGAAAGTGTCAGAATATATCCCAGTCCGTTGGGAGCCTCGATCTGTGGCCATTGCTCTGGTCCCCAGTGGTTCAGCGCTGTGACCGCTGTTTTAATCAGTCCAGAATGTGTCACCACCGTAGCGCTTTGACTTCCCTGAGCCAGGCAATCCCTCATCAAGCCTGCTACTGCCTCCAGAACCCTCCGGCGAAACGCCTTATATGTCTCTACATCAAGGATGGGGTGCCCTGCCAGCCAAGCCCGGAAAAAATGCATAAAGTCCTCCTGTGTACCAGGACGGTTTTCCAATGAGCCAAAACAGATCTCGCGGAACTCCGGGCGCAGGCCGTCCAGTACGATGTGCGGTCCGTACAGTTCCTGAAACGTCTCCCTGCAACGGGAAAGGTCGGAGCGGAAGTAGCGTCCCGTCCTAGGGTAGCGGATTACCTGCCGCAGCTCCCTCAGTTCCCGGCGCCCCCTTTCTGTGAGCGGTACGTCGCTCCACCCGCTGAACAGGCTTTTTTCGTTCCCCAGCGAGTAGCCATGGCGCACCAGAACCAGTTGAAATTCCATCAGGGCACACTCTCCTCCCGTTTCAGGGCTGGCAGTTCCACCGTCATCAGTGTCTGTGCCAGGCGCACTTCTCCGTTCCACTGGGCCTTCACCTGGTCCACCAGCAGATGAGGGTCCCCATACAGCGGCAGATGACTGAGTAGCAGCATGCCTGGCGCAGCCTTACGCCCCAGTTGGGCCACGTCCGTACTGGTCATGTGGCCAGCACGGGCTCCATCCGCCCCGGCATACAGGCTGCACTCTGCGATCAGAAGATCGGCACCCTCTGCAAACTCTGCCAGTTGGGGCGTATAGGCGCCATCTGCCGTATACACCAGAGTGGACTGCCCACATTTTACTTTTACCGCAAGGCACTCCACCGGATGTGCTGTTTTGTGAAAGGTGCAGCAAAATGGCCCGATCTGCAGCTTATCATCTGCCCCAATAGTCTGCGCATAGGTATACGGCTCCATGGTCAAACGTTCAAAATACGGTTCGACCGGCAACCCATAAAAATGCAGTGGTTGCTGTGCAGCCCCAGTCTGCATTTGGATCAGCCTGCCATAGCTCAGTGCCCCCGCGTCGCTGCAGTGGTCGTAATGATAGTGGGATAGCAGCACATGGTGTAACTCCTGAAGAGGCAATGCGTTCTGCAGCATAGACGCCGCCCCGCTGCCGCAGTCCAGAAGTAGATGTTCTCCTTGGCAACTCAACAGATAAGCACTACAGGCTTCGTTTACCCGACAGCACCCCCCCCAGCAGCCGATTACCGTACACCGCATACACAGCCCTCCCCCGTTGAACATGAGCTTGCAATCAGCCGTTTTGTATAGTCGTCTTTCGGCGTACGGATCAACTGGCTCCCCTCTCCCTGCTCCACAATGCGGCCACGGTTAATCACAACGATAAAATCCGACATATAGTGGATCACGCCAATATCGTGAGAGATAAAGAGATATGCTGTAGAAAATTCCTTTTGAAGATCCTTCAACAGGTTCAGGATCTGCGCCTGAATGGACACATCCAGCGCGGACACACATTCATCGCAGATAATGACCTCGGGCGAGAGCAGCAATGCGCGGGCAATGGCAATGCGCTGGCATTGCCCGCCGCTGAGTTCCGAGGGATATTTGCCCAGGGTGGAATCCGGCAGTCCCACACGGTTGAGCATCTCCCGCACCGTTTCCCGGGCTTTATGCGGTTTAAAGCCGTCCACCAGGATCTTCATAGGCTCTACAAGGATTCTCTCCACAGTATAATAAGGGTTCATGGATTCTTTGGGATTTTGGAAAATATATTGCACATTGCGGCGAAAGCGCCGGTACTCCTTTTCTCCCAGTGAGCGGATATCCTGCCCTTTGTATCGCACGATTCCCGATGTAGGCTGCTGCAGATCGCCAAATATCTCTCCCAAAGTGGATTTTCCGCTTCCGCTTTCTCCTACCACGCCCAGAGTCTGTCCTGAGTACAGTGCCAGATCGATCCCCTGAAGCGCCTGAAACGTGTCCCTGCGTCTCAGCAGCATCTGTTGCTTGACGGGAAACCGCTTTTCCATGCCGATTGCCTCCAATACTGCCGTCATGCCCTGCACTCCTCCCATGCTTTGCTGCACCGCACAAAATGTCCATCTCTCCGGGAGCTCTTAACCGAGCCGCCGCACTCCTGCCGGCATGCACTGCAGCGGGGCTGGAACAGGCAGTGGCTGGTATCCCTTCCATGCTCCGGGACATAGCCTGGAATCTCATTGAGCCGGACGTTGCGGTCCTGGTCCAGCCGGGGGATCACAGACAGCAGCGCCTGTGTATAGGGGTGCTGCGGCTGTGAAAATACTTCGTTGCTTCCGCCCGACTCCACTATCTGTCCCGCATACATTACCGCCACCTTGTCGCAATACCGCCGAATCAGGTTCAGATCATGAGAAATCATAATGATCGCCACATGCTGCTGTTCGTTGATCGAGTGGAATAGTTCAATGACCTGCTGCTTTACAACGCAGTCCAGCGCGGTGGTGGGCTCATCCGCAATGATGACCTGAGGCTCGCACATCAGCGCCATGGCTATGTTTACCCTTTGGCGCATCCCGCCGGAGATTTGTGCGGGATAGCTCTCCATCACGCGGTTTACGTCGCGGATACCCACCCGGTCCAAAAGCGTTTTCGCCCGTTCCTGCGCAGCCTTTTTGGACGTCTGGAAATGGATGCGGTACCCATCCGTCAGTTGATTCTTGATTTTGATCAAGGGATGCAAATAAGCCACCGTGTTCTGCGGTACAAAACCGATTTTCTTGCCCAGAAATATACGCCGCTCCTTTTCCGGCAGGTTCAGCAGATCCTCCCCCAAAACCCGCAGATGTGTCACAGAGGCTGTCAGATCCTGCGGCAGTAGATGGAGGATCGCTTTTGCTGTGATTGTTTTTCCTGAGCCGGACTCGCCTGCAATTCCCAGACATTCCTGCCGTTTCAGACAGAGGCCCACATTTTTCACCAGAGCGTCTCCCTCAGCGCAGCGCACCGTAAGTCCCTCAATTTCCAAAACCGCATCATTCATGTTTTCGATCTCCTTTTCACCAGCCGGTCGTTCAGCCCATCCCCCAAAAGATTAAACCCCAACACCGTAATCAGGAGCACCACACCCGGGGCAATAGCAATATACGGATAGTTCAGAACAAACTGCCGTGCCTCGTTCAGCATCATGCCCCAACTGGGCGTCGGAGGCTGGATCCCCAATCCTAAAAAGGAAAGAGAGGACTCCAGAAGCACAGCACCGCCGATGCTGGAGCTGAATTGGGTAATCAGTCTGGGAAGCATATCCGGCAGCATATGAAACAACACAATATATCCTCCACTGCATCCATAGCTGTGCGCGGCCTTGATATATAGGCGCTGTTTATTCTCCAGCACCATGGAGTATACCAGCCTGGAAAATGTAGGAACCATAAAAAGCCCTATGGCCAACACAGCGCCCAAAATCCCCTTGCCCAAAACCGTGACCAGCATCATCGCAAGCAAAATACCAGGAAAGGACATCATGCCGTCAATAAACCGCATAATAACTGCGCGCACCGCGCCTTTGAGCATGGCCGCCGATGCGCCAATAATGCTGCCCGCCAGCGCGCCCACGGTGACCGAGCACACGCCTACCAGCAGAGCCCAGCGAGACGCCTCCATGATTCGGCTCAGGACATCGCGCCCAAATTGGTCGGTCCCTAAAAGGTGTGCCGCACTGGGCAGCGCAAACCGGTTCAGTGTATCCATCTTTTCTGGATCTGCAGGCATCCAGAAAAACGAAATGATACATATAGCTGCGATGCTGGCCGCCATGATAGCACCTGCCCAGAAAGATACGCTCTGTTTTTTCTTCATCCCTGTACGGTCTCCTCTCCGGTACGGATAGTGGGGTTGGCGGCCATAACCGCCAGATCCGTGACCAGCGATACCAAAACCACCATGGAGGTAATAAAGAGCACGATTCCCTGCAAAAGAATGATGTCCCGCTGCTCCACGGCAGTCAGCATCAGACGGCCAATGCCCGGCAGAGCAAAAATTGTCTCTACAATGACCGTTCCTCCCAATAGTTTTGCCAGCTGCATACCTGAGATGGTGATGGGGGCAATAATCGCCGAGCGCAGAGCATAATGCACAATGGCCCTAGCGGGAGGCAGGCCTTTCACATTTGCGCTCATCATAAAATCCTGTTGCAGGGCTGTCAGCATGGATGACCGCACAATGCGGATGAGAATTCCCAGTTCCCCGATAGCCAGCACCAGAGAAGGTAATGCGATGCATTTCAAAAACGCGCCGAAATTTTCACCGGGAGCGGTATACCCCGTGACCGGGAACCATCCCAAATAGGAGGAAAACAGCAGCATAAACAGCATAGCCAGCCAGAAAGAGGGCACCGCACCGCCAATCTGCATCACGGTACGCGACAGTAGATCCATAGGTGAACCCTTTTTCAGCGCGGCCAAGATTCCCAGAATAGCGGATACAACAAGTGCGGGTGCCATGGACAGCAGCGCAACGGAGAAAGTAACGGGAAGCCGCTGACAAATTAGCGTCCAAACATTTTCACCGTACAGATATGAAGTGCCCCAATTCCCGGTAAGTACCCCCTGAATCCAATGCATATACTGGACGTACCAAGGCCGGTCCAGCCCCATCGAGGCACGCAGGGCCTCAACCTTTTCCGGCGTGGCCTCAACCCCAAGAATCAACTGCGCGGGGTCACCGGGGATACATAATAGAACCACAAATGTAATAAGCGATACAACAAACAGCACGGCAATGGCGCTGAGTAGACGTCTGACCACCAGTTTCAGCATAGAGAACTATCCGTCCTTCCTGAGGTTACTCTCCCTTATCTAAGAAGTGCGTGCAACATCAAAATCCTTCAAAGCAGGCGGGCCCTGCATCCGGCAGGACCCGCCCCCTGTTCTTATTGTCCGAGAGATATATCTTTCAATTCATAAATATCGATGGGATACAACTGAAAACCGGTTACTGCGCTGTCTGTCACGTAAATGGTAATAGGGTCCTGAATATAATAGGCAGGCACATCCTGAGCCAGGATCTCTTGGACCCGCTGCACGATTTCTGTACGCTTGTCCTCATCGGTTTCGCTCTTATAATCTGCAAGCAGCTGATCCACTTCTTCATTGGAATAATTGAAGTAGTTCTCACTGCTGTCAGACTGATAACGTGCCAAGAGCACATACGGGTCCAGACGCCCCGTGTGTCCTACCACAGTCAGATCATAGTTTCTTCCGTTGTACACGTCCGACAGCCACGCCGCCCATTCCACGATAGTGATATTACAGGTGATTCCCACTTCTTTCAGCGAGTCAGCGATGACCTGCCCGGCGCTGACATATGCTGGATAACTCTTGGGCAGATACATTTCTAGCGTGAGACCGTCCTGATATCCCGCTTGAGACAGCAGTTCTTTGGCCTTTTCCGGATCGTAAGGGTATCGGTCATTCATATCCACATATTCTTTCAGAACTGTGGGGTAATGCGAACCGATCTTCTGACCATAGCCCCACCATACCGTGTCGATCAGCGCCTGCTTGTCCACCGCATAGTTGATAGCCTGACGCACCCGTACATCCGACAGCGCCTCGTTCTGCAAATTCATCGCCATCAGCTGAAGACCATTGGACGGCGTGGTGATTACATTGAACTGCGGGTCATTTTCAAAGGCAGCCACCTGATCGCCGCTGACCGAGATAATGTCCAGTTCTCCATTACGCAAAGATGCAATCTGCGCCGTTGCATCCGGCATCATCTTGAAGTTGATCGTATCCAGATTGACCGTGTCATAATAGTCCGGATTTTTTGCAAGCGTCAGGGATTGCTGAGGCACCCACTCTTGCAAACGATACGGGCCGGTGCCTACCGGTTGATTTTTCAACGTATCTGCGGCCTTGACATCCACAACGGCGGACCATGGATAGGCAAAATTGGAGAGTGCTGCCACATCTAGTGCTTCACAGGTTACTACCACAGTATCCGCATCCTGAACAGAAAACGTATAATTGGCATAGTCCGCAGCGCGGGGGCTTTCCTCTTCCTTCAGACGCTGGAATGAGGCTACTACGGCCTGTGCGTCACAGATGTCGCCGTTATGGAAGCGAACATCCGGCCGCAAGTGAAACGTCAGTGTCAGACCATCCTCCGATACCTCCCACTTCTGGGCCAGCCCTTCCCTCAGAGAACCATCTGTATTGACCCGAAGAAGCGTATCGTATAGATTATTGGTAATCTGAAATGTACTGGCAGCTGTTGTGCGCTGCGGATCCAAGCCATCTGGATCTACTGAGAGCGCCATACTCAACTCCCGTCCAGCAGACTGCGATTCCGCCGTTTGAGATGGCGGAGCGGGCGTCTGACCGACAGAATCCTTGCTGTTGGAAGTACCGCAACTTGCAAGAGACAGCGTCGCGGCAAACGTCAGTGCTGCGGCAAGCAATCGTTTCATCCTGTTCATTTTAAATTACTCCCTAAAAAGTATTGCGCATATTGCACAAATTAAGTATAGCAAAAATGTCATTTTGAATAAATCAAATGTATGAAAAAAACGAGTGCCTAATGTAATGGTTTATATAATCTAAGTAAAAAACGTGCTGAAATGATTTGACAAAATCATTGGAGCAGTGGAATCCATTCCTCCAAATTAGCAGGAAAAAGCCGGGTCAAAGACAAGATCGTTTTCGTGAGAAAAGGCAATGTCCCGGATAGCGATATTGTTGACAATTAAAAGCGCAAGAAAAAAGCAAGAATTTGTTTGGAGAAAACCCGTAGATAATGTGCTAAACTATATTTAAATATACTCTGCAAAATGGAGGAAACCTCTGTGGGCACTATACATATTTCTCCTCACGAGCGTTTGAAAAAATACGCATTAAAAGATATAGACGAGCTTTATAATGATTTTCATATAAAGGAAGGCGGCTTAACCCAAGAACAAATAGAGCAGATGCGAAAACAGCATGGCAGCAATCATGTCGGCTATTCTTTACAAGCCCATTCTTTTTTTCAGCGTATAAAACGGGCGTTTATCAATCCCTTCAGTGTGATATTGTTTGTATTGGCTATTGTCTCTTTCATCACCGATGTCTGTTTGAAATCCAACTCCGGCAGAAACGGGACCAGTGTGGTCATCATTTTGTCTATGCTTATAATCAGTGGGATGGTACGGCTGATCCAGGAACGAAAAGCCGGCCATGCCGCGGATACTCTCATTCAGCAAATTAAAACGACCGTTTCCGTCTACCGACAGGGACAGCAGCTTGAAATTTCGTCGGAGGAATTGGTAGTAGGAGACACTGTGTCGCTTTCAGCCGGTGAGCGGGTCCCCGCGGACCTGAGATTGATTGAAGCGCAAGACCTGTTTGTTTCGCAGGCCCTTTTAACCGGAGAGAGTAATGTATTAGAGAAAAATACAAATCGTCTGGCCTCTGCTACTCAAATTCCACTGGATCGCTTTTCCAATATAGCCTTCATGGGGAGCAGCGTAATCAGCGGAGAGGGAAAGGGTATCGTCTTGGCTGTGGGCGGCAACACCGTATATGGAGGCTACCTCTCCGAACTCCAACGGAACAAGCACAGCTTTGATACAGGAGCAAATTCGATTGCCTGGGTTTTGATTCGCTTTATGGTGGCCTTGGTTCCGGTTGTATTTGTCGTTTCCGGCATCACCAAAGGCGACTGGCTGACCTCGTTTCTATTTTCTCTTTCTGTGGCTGTCGGCCTGACCCCGGAGCTCCTTCCCATGGTGATCAATGCTTGCCTTGCAAAAGGAAGCTCTGCCATGGGGGAAAAACAAACGATTGTAAAAAACATAAATGCGATGCAGAGCTTTGGCAGCATGGATGTCCTGTGTGTAGATAAGACGGGTACCCTAACCGGAGATGAAGTGATACTGGAATACTATCTTGATATTTTGGGGGAGGAAAGCAGGGAGGTATTGGACTGCGCCTACTTAAACAGCTTTTATCATACAGGCGTTGCAAACCATTTAGACCAGGCAATCCTGAAATGTTCCAGTATGCCTGGAAGGGAAAACCATTTTCTCTCGTTGGGCAAAACGATCCAAAAATTAGACGAGCTCCCTTTTGATTATGAACGCAAGTGCGTTAGTGTCCTCTTATCTGTTTCAGAAAAGGAAAACTATATTATCACAAAAGGCGATGTCGACAGCGTATATTCCCGCTGCCAGTATGTCCAACACAAGGGACAGACACTAAAGATAGATACCGCTGACTCTGGCGGCATCCATGCTATCGTTGACGAAATGACCGAAGATGGAATGAAAGTCCTGGCTGTGGCCTACAAACCTGTATCAAGCCAGAGCAGGCTTCAGATGGAGGATGAGGCGGAGCTAATCTTGCTGGGATATGTCGTGTTTTTTGACGCGCCCAAAAGCTCTGCCGCCAGTGCTTTGCAGAAATTGGAGCAGCTCCATGTCCAGGTAAAGGTACTGACTGGCGATCAAAAAAGTGTAACCCTTTCCATCTGCCGGAGGCTGGGAATCGAGACAGAACATATCTTAACCGGAGAAGAAATGGAGGAGCTGTCTGAGGATGAACAGCTTCTTGCCGTAGAAAAGACAACCGTTTTTTCCCAGCTTTCCCCCGGACAGAAATCTCAGATCATCCGTATGCTGCGCGAGAATGGTCATGCAGTCGGCTTTTTGGGTGATGGAATGAATGATCTAGCCGCCATGACAGCGGCAGATGTGGGGATTTCCGTAGACACGGCCACACAAGCCGCAAAAGAATCTGCGGATGTGATTTTGCTGAAGAAAGATCTGAATGTGCTGGAACAGGGTATTTTAGAGGGGCGGAAAGCATTTGCCAATATGTTAAAGTACATACGGATTACCGCGTCCTCCAATTTCGGCAATATCTTTTCGATTGTACTTGCCAGCGCCTTTTTACCCTTCCTGCCGATGACGGCGCTTCAACTTCTTTTGCTGAACCTCCTTTACGATATTCTGTGCATGACTTTGCCGTGGGATCGCGTCGATGCGGATGTCTATGAAAAACCAAGCGAGTGGTCAGGAAAAACATTGGGGCGCTTCATGCGCTTTTTCGGCCCGTTAAGCTCCCTGTTTGATCTGGCGACTTTTGCTTTTCTATACTTTATCCTGTGTCCAGCTTTACTGGGAGACAATTTTACAGAATTGTCCTCTGCGATGCAGAGTCAATTTGCAATTCTATTCCATACAGGATGGTTTTTAGAGTCTATGTGGACGCAAGTGCTTATTCTGCACCTGCTCCGCACAAAGCAGCTTTCTATTCTAAGGAGCAGGGCATCCGGGGTTGTATGGCTGGTCACCTCTGCCGGGCTTTTGATCCTTACTGCGATTGTCTATACCCCAGCGGCCCACCTGCTTGGCCTGGCTCCCCTTCCGCTTTGGTATTTTGGATTTCTGGCGGTCACCATTCTGGCCTATATGCTGCTGGTAACGGCCGCCAAACGGTGGTATATTCAGAAATACCATACATTGTTGTAGGGGAGGGGACTTGATGAAGAGAGTAAACTTTGTATCATTGGATTCCCTTACCTTACAGTGGTTTTGCAATACGCTCCAAACCCAGCATCCACAGACACAGGCAGCGAAGGAACTGTATGACGCCTTGGAGGCGTTGTATGCAGGAAAATCCGACTCTCTCATGCTGGAGTTGGGAGAGGCAATCCCAGAAGCGGCCAGCACCTCTTTGGTTTGCGGAAATCTTCTGATTGATTCCAAAAGCCGCCGTGTTATCCGGGACGGCGCAGAGATCCAGCTTACTCCCAAAGAGTTTGACATCCTCTATTTCTTGGCCCGGAATCGTGGAGAGGTGTTTACAAAAGAGCAGATCTATCAGGCGGTTTGGGCGGAGGAATACTATACTGCGGACAGTAATATTATGGCCTTTATACGCAAACTGAGAAAAAAGATAGAGCCAAATCCGGATGCGCCGGAATATATACTTACCATTTGGGGAATTGGATATAAATTTAATGATAAGCTCTGACAATCAGAAATTTAGATGTAAACAGAGCAATCGTATGAAAAAGGGTTTAAAAGTCATCGTTAAAATATGTAAGCAGTCACCAGATGGTGACTGCTTATTTTCTTGCCGAAAAGCAAGGGAATCGCAAGGATTTAGCCATAGGCTTAACAGTAAAAAACAGTTATACTTTGCCCTGTAAAAAATTTTGAGAATGGGGGCGACCCTATGGGGTATTGAAGTTTATGGGCCGGATCGGTCTTTCGGTTCTATTGGGATTCTTGATCGGATTAGAGCGCCAGATTACCGGCCATCCCGCCGGAATCCGTATCAATGTTCTGATTTCAATGGGGGCCTGCCTTTTCCTGATGTTTCCGCTCATGTCCGGCTCGGATGAGGTGTACCGGATTGCCAGTTACATTGTGTCCGGCGTTGGATTCCTGTGCAGCGGGGTGATTTTTAAGGAGGGCGGAACCGTCCGTGGGCTAAATACAGCAGCAACTCTTTGGTGTACGGCCGCTGTCGGTGTACTGTCCAGTTCCGGCAGCTGTCTTTTTGCGGTTGCCGCAGCGGTTATTCTGATTCTTTCAAATCTGCTGTTCCGGCCGCTGGCGGTAAAGATCAAGCCCATTACCTGCGGTGAAGAAACGGAACGAACCTACCGCATTTCTGTTACCTGTCAGGAAAATGCGGAAACAGAAATACGCGCGCTTCTGATCAACAGCAATTCGTGTAAAACATTGTATCTTACGAATTTGGAGAGCAGCGATGTAATTGGCGGCAAGGTAGAGATTCAGGCGGATTTTCTTTCCGTTGGGAAACCAAAGGCTCAGATGGCGGAGGCGATTGTAAACCGACTTTTGACGCTCTCCAGCGTAGTCAGCGCCGGATGGGAATTGGTATAGGAGGGACAGATATGAAGTTTGAATTGCTCTTATCGCATTGGCTTAGAGTGACAAATATTATTTATGCGGCGCTGTCCTCCGGTGTTTTAGCGGCAGTTCTTGCCTTTCCAGAATTCCGCAGGATTCTCTTTCAAAGCTGGCTGGTTGTAACTGATGTGTTTCAGCTTTTCCTCATTATCCTGCTTTTTATACTGCTCTCTAAAATAGCCCAGTTGAACAGGATTAGAAATGGGTGGAGAAATGAAAAAAGGAAGGAGAAGGACCTATGAATGGCGCTTGCCTTTTCCTTGGCATTCTTTTTCTCGCTGCGGGTATTTACTTCTATTCCGGTAAGGCGGTTAATCATATTGCAGCATGGAAGACAATGCCGGAGGAAGAAAAAAGAAAAATCCACATTCGTCCCCTTTGCCGAAATGTGGGGATGATGATCGCCACAAGCGGTATCATTTTTTTACTCAGCGGAGCATGGTACGCGTTTCGTAAAAGCGGGTTTTTATGGTGTATGGTCGGCTGGATGGTCCTATCCGGCGCGGATGTGTACTGGATCGGAAAATCCGGCCGGTACCAGAGTTCAGGAAAATAGCCGGCAGCGTTCCTTACGGTAAAGGAGGTGGTTTTATGGATGCTGGCCCTTCTCGAAGTAGATCGAGCAACCGCACCCGTAAGACTATGGATAGATTTTGGGGGTGGCTGATGCTCATTTAAAAAGTAAAGGAGGTATCGACCCCAATGTATCAAAAGGAAAAGAACCAAATCACGGCTCATAAAACGGCTGCGGATATGGTTCGCAGGGATGAGGCCAACAAAAAGCTGGCCTTTGCAGCAGGCAATAAAATCAAACCGGTTTTGAAGCAGCTTGATACTGCGCTGACCGGACTGGGTGATAAGGCGGTGATTTCCCATCGGATCGCTTTTGGGCGGAATAAAGTAACGCATGAAAAGAAAAAATCGCTTGTTGCAAGATTGGCAGGGGCGTTTATCAATCCATTTACCGCAATTTTGTTCTGCCTGGCAGTCGTATCTATTTTTACCGATATTGTTGTACCGATCCTTCAGCATGCACCGGAGGATGTGGCTCCGCTTACCATCATTATAATTTTTACGATGGTATTTATTTCCGGTACACTTCGGTTTGTTCAGGAATCCCGGTCGGGGAATGCCGCGGAGAAGCTGTTGGCGATGATTACCACCACTTGCACGGTTACAAGAAAGAGCAACGGGAAGCAGGAGATCCCGCTGGAAGATTTGGTAGTCGGTGATATTATTCATCTCTCCGCTGGCGATATGGTTCCGGCGGATGTACGGGTGCTGGAGGCCAAAGACCTGTTTATCAGCCAGTCGGCCCTGACAGGGGAGAGCGATCCCATCGAAAAGATTCCGGTTGTCTGTGAGCAGGAATACGATTCCATCACAGATTACCCGAACATCGCCTTTATGGGAAGCAATGTCATCAGCGGGAGTGCAACGGCGGTCGTGGTAGCCGTAGGTGATGATACCCTTTTCGGCTCCATGGCGGTGTCTGTCGCGGGAGAAGCAGTGGAAACCAATTTTACGAAAGGCGTAAACGCAGTTTCCTGGGTCCTGATTCGCTTCATGCTGGTGATGGTACCGGTGGTATTCTTCATCAATGGTCTGACCAAGGGTGACTGGCTGGAAGCGTTTCTGTTCGCCATTTCCGTGGCAGTGGGCCTCACCCCTGAAATGCTGCCGATGATCGTCACCACCTGCCTTGCCAAAGGTGCGATGTCCATGTCAAAGAAAAAGACCATCGTGAAAAACTTAAATTCTATTCAGAACTTTGGGGCGATGGATGTACTCTGCACGGATAAAACCGGCACATTGACCCAGGACAAAGTGGTTCTGGAGTACCACATGGATGTGACCGGAAAGGAAGATATTCGTGTTTTAAGACATGCGTACCTGAATAGCTACTTCCAGACCGGATATAAAAATTTGATGGATATAGCGATTATTGAGCGGACAGAGGAGGAAGAAGCGGCCAATCCCCAGTTGGCCGATCTCTCCGCAGTTTACCACAAGGTAGACGAGATTCCGTTTGACTTCACCAGGCGCCGCCTTTCAACGGTGGTAGAGGATACCAGCGGGAAACGGCAAATGATTACCAAGGGTGCCATAGAAGAAATGCTCTCCATCTGTTCTCATGCGGAATATCAGGGAGAGGTGCAGCCACTTACCGATCAAATTCGGCAGGCGATTCTGAAAACAGTAGCCGATTTGAATGAGGACGGGATGCGCGTAATCGCCATTGCGCAAAAACGGGCGCTTCCTGCCGCTGATACATACAGCGTCAAGGACGAGTGCGATATGGTTCTGATGGGATACCTTGCATTTCTTGATCCGCCCAAGGAATCCACCGCGGAGGCGATTCGGGCATTGAAAGCCCATGGCGTCACCACAAAAATCCTCACCGGAGATAACGACCGTGTGACCCGCTGTATCTGCAAGCAGGTGGGCCTCAAGGTAAGCAATCTTCTGCTCGGCTCCGATGTGGAACGCATGAGCGATGACGAGCTGATCCAGGTGGCAGAATCTACGGATGTATTTGCCAAGCTCTCGCCGGATCAGAAGGCACGTGTTGTGACGGCCCTGCGGAGCGGCGGCCATACCGTAGGCTTTATGGGGGATGGCATCAATGACGCTGCGGCGATGAAATCGGCGGATATTGGCATTTCCGTGGACACTGCAGTAGATATTGCAAAAGAGTCGGCAGATATTATCCTGCTGGAAAAAGACCTGATGGTACTGGAGCAGGGTATCATTGAGGGCCGCAAAACCTATGCCAATATGATTAAGTATATCAAAATGACGGCCTCCTCCAACTTTGGAAATATGTTTTCGGTATTGGCAGCCTCTGCCGATGGAGAGCGTCCATCTAATCTTGCTGAACCTGATCTATGATCTGAGCTGTACCGCCATCCCCTGGGACAACGTGGATGAGGAATTTATCGCTGTTCCACGCAAGTGGGAAGCATCCAGCATTGGGAATTTTATGATCTGGATCGGGCCTACGAGTTCTATCTTCGACTGGACAACATACGCCTTTCTGTACTTCGTTTTCTGCCCGATATTCGTTTCCGGCGGCGTGCTTTATAATGACCTGTCTGCTTATTACAGAGGAGCGGAACTGGCACAAATGCAGACTACTTATGCGGCCATGTTCCATGCCGGGTGGTTTGTGGAATCCATGTGGAGCCAGACGCTGGTGATCCACATGATCCGAACCCCGAAACTGCCGTTTATCCAGAGCCGCGCCTCGGCCCCGGTGACGTTGCTGACCTTTACCGGCATCGCGGTACTGACGGTCATCCCCTTTACCGCATTGGGAAAAATGCTCGGATTTGTCGCCCTCCCCGCAGCTTATTTTGCTTACCTGATCCCCTGCATTTTGTTGTATATGGTGTTGGCGACCAGTATTAAGAAAGCCTATGTGCGTCATTTTGGGGAGTTGCTGTAACAGGAAGGGAGTGTGCATGATATGACAATCAATTGGAACACAATATGGATGAATTTGTTCGGAAGAACGGAGCTGTTCGGAATCAATATGGGGTTTTGGGCAGCGATAACCGTGACGGGACTTATTGTGATCCTGATGAATATGGTCTTTTGGACACGGAAAAGATTTCATTCAAACGGAGACAGTTTATAGCTATTGAACCCCCTGGAGAGCTCCTTCCTGATCCACAAGGCCATGCGCTTTGACAGCAAGGGCGGGAGAATCCTGGATGTGATTTCCGATAACTATGAAAAGCTGGCGCCCTCCGCAGACACCCGGCTGCGGGTCAACCGTAGCGGGATCCAGCAAAAAATCATTATGAAATTCTTGCACATATAACGTAAAACAAGAAGCCCGTTGCAGAATAAAACGGTTCTGCAACGGGCTCCTTTTCACACCAAAATGAAAAAATGCTATAAAGTTGTGGGCAAATATTTAAAGGAAGGGTAAAAGGGGCAGCAACGCAGGCCCTGGGGCAAGTGACGGGCCACCTTCTCCCGTCACGCCGCCTCGAACTGGCTGCGGTAGAGGGAGGCGTAAAAGCCGTTCCGGGCCATCAGTTCCCTGTGGGTGCCCCGCTCCACGATGTCGCCGTCCCGCACCACCAGGATCAGATCCGCGCTGCGGATGGTGGACAGGCGATGACAAAGCTGGTCTTGCCCTCCATTAAACGTGCCATGGCCTTCTGGATCTCCACCTCGGTTCGGGTATCCACGCTGGAGGTGGCCTCGTCCAACACCAGGATGGCCGGGTCGGTGAGCATGGCCCGGGCGATGGTCAGAAGCTGCATCTGCCCCTGGGACACGCCGGTGGTCTCCCCGGAAAGCGGGGTGTCGTACCCCTGGGGCAGGGTGCGGATGAAGTGGTCGCAGCAGGCCGCCCTGGCCGCCGCCACGATCTCCTCCCGGGTGGCGTCCCGCCGGCCGTAGGCGATGTTCTCCGCGATGGTGC
>OBXA01000973.1_pt1 | contig 19048 bp, 12 predicted proteins | sample 1538121 | NCBI WGS metagenome assembly OBXA01 (sample SAMEA2580133, study PRJEB22360) | human gut metagenome | biome: human gut; feature: human-associated habitat; material: faeces | place: Denmark | collected 2008/2010 | reverse complement strand
CCCGCCGCTTCGGGCGTGCGTTTCTGAAGGATGCGCTGGGGCTCGCCCTCAGACGCTTTCCTCTCAGCAGCACCTTCGACGCGGCGGCGCTCGCGATCGAGTTCGAGGAATTTCTCTCGGACGCGGCGCTCGTTGAAGCGCGCGTCGAAAGAGAGGTAGAGAGAGAGCGGGAAACGAGGGCTTCGAAACAGGGAGTCCGGCAGAGAGACTGTGAAAAGTCTCGGCGCATCAGCAACGGGGAGGGCATCGCGCTCTCCCTTTTTGATGATGGGTCTCTCACTTCCGGAGCCTCTCCAGCCCGGTCTTCCCCGAAACGGGATGTCTACCCGGCAGTGCTTCGTCTCAGCGACGAAAGAAACTGGCGGGGGAATTCCCGGCCGCTCGAAGGCGGACTCGCCATGGAGCGTCTGGAGGAGCTCATCAGCCTTCCCGAGAGCGCCATGCCCGATATCGAAGCCGTTGAGGAAACCCATGCCGAAACCCTTCGCCGGCACGAAAACGTGCCCGAAGGAAGCGGCAATGCTTCGGGCGGCCTTTTGCCGAGGCTCGCAAAGCTCTCGGACATTCGGACCGCTCAGAAGGCGTTCGATGCCGCATGGGACGAAACTTCGCCCTTTGCAATGGGGCTCGCGGACCTCCTGAAGCGCCGGCTTCCGGCCGACGAAGGCGGAGCCCGGACGGGCTTCGACATCGACGACCGCGAGGTCGACCGCGCATTGACGGGCGACGACCGCATCTTCGTGAGAGAGGGGAAAAGAAAGGCGAGAAAAATCGCCTGCGAAATTCTCCTTGATCTCTCGGGATCACTCGGAGAGCGGGGCGGGGCAGTGCTTCGCGCTGCGGCCGCGAGGCTCGAAGGTGGTTTGAAGCGCCTTCCCGGGGCTGCGGCGCGAACGGCCGTATTCCCGAACGAGCGCGGCACGGGACCCTTTCTCGCGTCAGACTGGAAGTCCTCTTCCCTCGAAACGCGCGGGATTCTCCGTGCCATGCCTTCAAGGGGCCCCACTCCGGTGGGGCAGAGCCTCCTCTGGGCGCTTCAGACGCTCGCTTCCCGCCCAGAACCCGCGAAGCTTCTCTTTCTCCTCACCGACGGCGTCTTCGACGCCGGCGAATACCGGGGAGAAGTCGAGGCGCTCGCGATGGCGGGAATTGAGCTGGCGACGCTCGTGCTCTGCGACCCCGATCTGCCGGAGGCCGAAATCGGTCCGAGGAACGCGATCGGGAGCGAAACACGATTCGTCCGCTCCATCGACGAAATCCCGGAGGCCATCCACGGGCTTCTCCTGGGTCTCAAAAAACGGGACGCCTTCTGATCGGGGATCTTCCCTGACGCGTATTTCTCTTAAAACTTCTCTTGCGAACGGGGTTTGCTTCTTTTCTCCTTACGGGTCGGCCATTGATTTCCTGAATGGCCCGCCCTGAAGGGGGAGGGAAGCAGCCCCGTCGTTTTTTGCTGAGACCGCAAAACGTGCGGGTTCGCTTAAGAACACATCGATCAACCGGAATTTTTTTTGGAGAGAGACGGATGCGCTTTCAGAAAGGGAAGAAGGTGGAGATGCCCGGGATTGAGACGCCGTCCCGGGCGCTTCACCGGGTTCGAAAGGAGCTTCTTCGCATGGAGCTCGCCATCGGAAGCGGCCCCTTTGATTCTGCGCTCCTCCCGGCGCTTCAGGTCTGGAGCGCCTTTGCCGCAGGCATTCCGGGAGGTGCTTTTGAAAACGGCATCCACCGCGCGCGCCGGATGATGGAGCTCATGCTCGGGGAGGCGCTCCCCGACGGCCTTGACCCCAGGGCGCGCGAAGCGCTCCGGCTCGGCCGGCTTGCGGGCGCGATGATCCTCGGGCTTCTCTCAGGAGCGGACGATATCCTCGATTTTGAATTCAGACCCCTCACGAACGGAACGCTTCACTACGCCATTCCGGCTTTTGACCCGTCTCAAGAGCTCCTCCTCGAGTTTCTTCTTCAGTGCGCGGCGAAAGGGGAGAAGGTTGCAGCGCTGGCGCTATCGCCCTTCCCGGCACTAAAGCGCCGTGAAAAAGAGCGTGCCGGCCTTCGTGAATTTCTTCTGAGAAAGCTTATTGACCGTCATATCGCCGCGCTCATGAGGAATGCCGTGGATGGCGGCCTCGAAGCCGGGCTGCGGCTTGCCGCGATCGGTTTCCCGGGGGGCGACGAGGAAGCAAAGCGCCTTGAGCGCATTCTCATGAAGGCGCTCTCGGAAGAGTGCCGGAAGGCGTCTCTCCCGGGATCGAAGTCAAGCGCCGCAGCGCCCGGGCTGACGAAGCGTCCCTCATCCGGGGACGTGCGGAACTCATTGCCCGCGCGCTTCTGCTCGCGGTGCGGGAGGAAAGGTTCCTTCTGCTCACGCGTGAGAACGACGGCGCGGACATTGTCGAAGAGAAAGCTAAAGCGGAGCTTCCTCCACGAATCTGGATTGCGGCGGACGGGATCTTCCTCGAGTGGCCCAAAGGGGCTCAGCCGCTGGAAGCCATCCTCTGCGCACGCTTCAGGCTTCCGAAGGAAGAGAGTCGCGTCGGGTTGGTTGAGAGCCTCATTGCGGCGGGCATGGCGGATCCCGACTGGAAGAGCGGTGCGAGGGAAGCTGCGCTCCCTCATGAGGATGCCTCGGTTCTGGGGCTCCGTGAGACGCCGGCACTTCTCGCCGCGCTCTTTGCGCCCCGGGGGGAGCTTTCTGAGGCGTCGTCACCGAAAATTTCGCGTCTTGACTGGCGGCTCTTTCCGCGCGACCCCGTGAATGGAGGCATGACGCCAAGCGCTTTTGTCGGCGCGGAAGGGAGAAAGATGCCGGTCTTCTTCTGGTCGATCTCGATTCCCGATCCGGTTCCGCTTCAAATCCGCGAAGCGCTTGAAAACGCTGAGAAGCACCTCTCACGGCTGCGGAGGAGCGAAGCGCGGAGTGCCGCAGACGGGCTCTTCCTTGGCGAGGCTTTCTTTGCGCCCGGCGAAATGGAGGCGGCGGCAGACATTCTTTCGGGTCTCGGGCTCTGCGTTGAAAGAGAAAGCGCGCTTCACGGCGGAGCGCTCCGGCGCATGCGCGGCGTCGGGCCCAATGCCGGAAAAAGCGAGGCGGGAATCCTGCTGCGTCGCGGCATTGCCGTTCCCTGCAGCCTCTGGAGCGACGGGACGGTAACGGAAGCGGACTGGCCGGGCGCTGCGTGGGAACCGGCGGACGACGGATTGATTTCTGAAGAAAATGACTGAACGACTGAAGGATGAATGGAAATGAATAAGAATGCCTTGAGGATAAGCGGTTTCAGGGACCGCGCACGCGACACGAGCGGCGTCACGGGGAATGCGCTCGCGCTCTACCGGCCTGCCTGGGAAGTCCGGCCGGCCATCTGGAATCTGGGGGCGGCAGCCTTTGCTTCCGCCGCCGCGCTTTCCGGGAATCTTCCGGCCTCCTGGGGGATTCTCTGGGGAACCGGAGCGCTGCTGCTTTCAGCCTGGAGATGGAAGGAGGCTCTGGCGGTCTGGAAGCGACGGGCACCCTTGTCGGGCTTTGAGCCGCTTTTCATGACGATGGAGGATCTGGTCCTGCGCCTGCGGGAGATGAGCGGGAGGCGCCTTCCGGAAGCTGCCCGGACGGGCGCTCGCTTTCCGCTTCTGTTGCAGTCCGGAGGTACCGGTAGAACGAGACATGGGAGCGCTTTTGGCGAGGCGAGGAATCCGCGCGTGCTTTTTCTCTCTCAGGCAGAACCGCGCGTTGAAAATGTCTGGTTCGGCATGGGTTTCCCCTGGACCCCGGTCGAGGCGCAGAAGCTCGAGGAGCTCTCCCGCGTGCCGCGCGACGTGATGACGGTTCCGCCCGGGATCCGCCCCCTCGTGACCCAGGACCGGGGATTGTCGGAAAAGGAAATCGGGAGCCCCATCCTTCACGGCGTCGGCCCCGGTGAAGCGCCGATCGAGCGTCCGATCAGAAGCCTCGGGGGCGGCACGCTTCTTGTCGGCACCACCCAGGCCGGGAAGGGCGTCATGCTCACGTCGCTCATTGCTCAGGCGATTCTTCGCGGGGATGCAGTGATTGTGATTGATCCCAAATCGAGCAAGCGCCTGCGCGGGGCGATTCACGCCGCCTGCGCCGCTGCCGGGCGCGAGCCCCCACACGAATTTCATCCGGCCTTTCCGGCCCGGGGCGTTCGATTGGATCCCCTGGGGAGCTGGACGCGCGCGACGGAGATTGCGTCCCGCGTGACGGCGATCCTCCCGCCCGAATCGGACGGCGTCTTTACCTCCTTTGCGTGGGAGTCCGTCCACGTCATGTCGATGGGACTCCTCTTTGCGGGAGAAAAGCCTTCCCTCGGCAAATTCCGGCGCATCCTTGCGGAAGGGATTGAACCCCTCTTTGCGAAATGCCTCGACATTTCGCTTGAAAAACACGTTCCCTATTGGCGGGACCGCGTGATTGCGATCATGGAGGTCGAAGCGGCCTCGCTCTCTGCCCCGCCGGGGTCGCGGGCAAGCCTGTCGCTTCTTGCCCGCATTGCGCTCTGGGAGCGTTCCGTATCCGAGGATCAGAAGGAACCGGAAGTGGCCGGGCTCTTATCCGTCTTTCGCCACTCGCGCGAACACTACGCCAAGATAACGGCGTCGCTCGTTCCGGCGCTTTCCATGCTCACGTCGGGGCCGCTCGGCAAAAGTCTCTCTCCGGACCCTGACGACATTGAGGACGACCGCCCCATCGTGACGGTCGACCGGGTGCTTGATGCCGGGGGCGTTCTCTATCTGGGGCTCGACGCGCTCCCCGACCCGCAGGTCGCGGGGTCACTGGGGGCGCTGATTCTCTCCGACATGGCCGCATCAGCGGGCCGGCGCTACAACCTCGATCGGTCGGGGGACGAGGCGGCAAGCATCAGTCTCTTCGTCGACGAAACGGCAAACGTCATCAACCGTCCGTTGATTGAAATCCTCAACAAAGGCATGGAAGCCGGGATCCAGACGACGTGCGCCATGCAGACGATCGCCGACCTTGAGGCGCGTCTCGGGAGCAGAGCCGCCGCAAGGATGGTGCTCGGGAACCTCAACAACCTGATTGCCCTCAGAACCAAGGACCAGGAAACGCAGAAATTCGTCGCGGAAGCGTTCGGGCGCACGACCGTCTGGGAAACATCGGCCTCCTTTGCATCCACTGCCGATTCGAGTCCGATCCCGAGATTCCGGGCGAGCGTCTCGCGCGGTCTCTCGGGGCGGCGCGAAACCGTGGTTCCGACGGATGCTCTCGGGATGCTCCCCAATCTGGAATTCTTTGCTTCCCTTTCGGGCGGGAAGCTCTGGAAGGGGCGCGTGCCGATTCTGCTGGCGGAAGCTTCCGGCAGAAGGCTCTTCAGGAAGAAGGGAGAGCGCCGATGATCCGGGGCGCCTTTTCGCTTTTCACCGTCGTTTTTCTCTTTGAAGTCGCCTTCGGCGCGGCTTATGTATCGACCGAGGAGCTCCGCGGCATTCTCTATCGGGAATCCATGGAACGGCAGCTCCTTCTTCCGGGCGCATCCCTCCGGACGGTCGGGTGCGTGGAGAGCGCTTTGCATAGTGCTTCCCGGGACATCGTCCTCCCGCGCCGCAGGGCGAACTCGAGCGAACGCATGCCCGGAATGCTTCGCCCGGCGCTCCCTGAGGAAGCGGCGATCGAACGTGCGGTCTCGGGCATCCTCGCCGCCCCGTGGGTTGAGAACATGCGGTTGATCGGTCTTCTCTTCCTGAAGCGCCTTGCAGTGCTCCTTACCGTTTTTCTCTTCGGTGCGCTCCCGATCGCAGCGCTTGCCGTCGACGGATGGCACGCGCTTCAGGTACGAACGCATGTCTTCGGCGCGATGCGCCCGAGCGTCTTCGGGAGCATCGGATTCCTGATGGCGGGCGGAGGCCTTGCGACGCTCCTCATTCTGGCGTATCCCGCAGATATTCCTTTCGGAATCTGGGTGCTTGTCCCCATGCTTTTCGGACTCTCCCTCCGGGCGCTGATTCGCTCCTGGCACCGCTTTTGAGAGGCGCGTGTCTGACGGATGCTTGAAGTATTACCGTGGAACGCCCTAATTTTTGCAATTGGAAGTGCTCCGGCGAGGCGTAAAGAAGGAATAATTCAATGAATGTTTACTTTGGGGGTTGCCGGAAGCATGCGCCCCCGCCTTTCATAGAGAGAATATCCATGACCCGCGTGAATCCCCCGTACCGTGCCGACGTTGTCGGCAGCTTCCTTCGTCCCAAGCGTCTTCTTGAAGCCCGCGAGGCCTTCCATCTGGGAAAGCTTTCGCGAGAGGATCTCACGAAGCTCGAGGATGAATGCATTGCCGACCTCGTCGAAAAGGAAAAGAAGAACGGTCTTCGCGCCGTGACGGACGGCGAATTCCGCCGCGCTTTCTGGCATCTCGACTTCCTCGCGGCTCTGGGCGGCATCCGCCATGTGAAGGCCGAGCACTGGTCGGTTCATTTCGAAGGCCATCAGCCGAAGGCCGAAACGATCGTCATTGAGGACCGCATTCATTTTCCGAAGAACCACCCGTTCCTCGAGGCCTATGACCGCCTGAAGGCGATCGCGGGCGACTACCCGATCAAGTACACGATCCCGTCGCCCTCGATGCTGCACCTGATCTGCGCCGTGCGCGAAGCGAACTACAAGCCCACGGTTTTCTATGAAGCGCATCCGGAAAAGCTCTTCGAAGACCTCGCCGACACGTGGGTCGACGCTATGCTGGCGCTCTATGAACGCGGCTGCCGGTACCTGCAGTTCGACGACACGAGCTGGGGCGAATTCTGCTCGCTCGAAAAGCGCGCCGCCTACGCGGCCCGCGGGATCGACGTCGACTGGACGGCCCGCCGCTATGTTGAGGTTTTGAACCGCATTCTCGAAAAGAAGCCCGCCGACATGACGGTGACGATGCACATCTGCCGCGGCAACTTCCGCTCGACCTGGTTCTCGTCGGGCGGCTACGAGCCCGTGGCTGAAATTCTCTTCGCCCACGCGAAGGTCGACGGCTTCTTCCTCGAATACGACACCGACCGAGCGGGCGGCTTTGAGCCTCTGCGCTTCATCAAGGATCAGACCGTTGTGCTCGGCCTCATCACGTCGAAGTTCCCCGAGCTCGAAAAGAAGGAAGAGGTGAAGGCCCGCATTGCGGAAGCTTCGAAGTACGTTCCTCTCGAACAGCTCTGCCTCTCGCCCCAGTGCGGCTTCTCCTCAACCGAGGAAGGCAACATCATGACCGAGGATGAGGAATGGGCCAAGGTGAGGCTCGTTCGCGAAATCGCCGACGAAGTCTGGGGCGATAAGTAACACACTTTAAAAGCAGTCTTTAGACGCCAACCTTCTGTGATGAGACGCAGCTTCCCCATGGGGCTGCGTCTCATTTCTATGATTCGCTGCGCGCATCGCGCAGAAGCACGAACATCCCGGTTGACGACTTGTGATGTTTTTGTCATCTCTGCGCGCTAAAGTATGCGGCTGACGACAGCGGGCCCCGTCAAGAGAGCTCGTTGGGTCGAGACTCCTTAGTTCTTCTCATTCCTTAGGGCCGCTTGAAGGCAATGGCAGCTCAATTTCCGCTTCTTCTTCCCGCTTCAAAGCTTCCTCCGAAGCTGGTGGTTTTTGATCTCGACAAAACGCTGATTGCTGGCGACAGCACGATTCTCTGGACGGAATGGCTCTATGAGAAGGGTCTCGTCAAGGACCCCATCTGGAGACAGATCGACCGCGAGATGATCCGCGAATACGATCAGGGGCGGCTCGACATGCATGCCTTCATGCGGAAGCACTCGGGCGCATTCCGCAATATCCCCGTTGAAATGCTCGGGAAACTCGCTCTGGAGTTCGCAAGGAAGAAAATTTCTCCCCTCGCGTACCCGGATGCGAAGAAGTGGGTGAAGAACGCCCTCCAGGCAAAGATTCCAATGCTCGTCCTTTCGGCAACAACCACCTTCATTGTTGCCCCGATTGCCAAAACGATCTTCGGCATTGATGAAGCGATCGGCGTCGACCTCGTGGAGGAAAACGGTTTCTATACCGGCGAAATCCTCGGCACGCCGTCCTTCCAGGAAGGGAAGGTCGTGAGGCTCAAAACCATCCTCAATGCCCGCGGCATCGACATCTCGGACGTGCTTTTCTTTACCGACAGCCGGAATGACCTGCCGCTCGCTGAAGCCGCGGGCTTCACCTGCTGCGTCAATCCCGATCCGGTGCTTCTCGCCGAAGCCCGTAGGCGTTCGTGGAAGATTCTCCGCTGGGAGCTCCCGCTTCGAACCAAGATTGAGCTCGGGCAGGGGTGATCGAGGAGCCTATTCGAAGAGGCCTCCGGGGACGCCCGGGCGAAGAGCGGTCCCAAAAAGCGAAGAAACCGGACGTCCATGAGAGGAATCGTCCGGTTTCTTTTAAAGAGGCGCTCGTTTATTGCGCGAAGGCCTTGTCAAGGCTGATCGGCATTGCCTGATAGCCCATGGAGTCGATGATCTGGATTTCGACCGAGGGATCCTTTTCACCCCATTTGAATTCCTCAATAAAGGGCGACGCCTGACCCGCTTTTTCGCCGGGCTTCAGCTCCGAAGGACGACGGCCCATGCCTGCCGTTGCCGAATAGACCATGATGGAGTCCTTGTCGGCAAAGTATTTCGTGAGCGAAGTGACGGGGCTGTACCACTTGAAGCCGCGGTCCTTGCCGTACTGCCAGACCTGCTCGATGGTCTTCTTGTCCTGGTCGATTTTGTAGATGACGGCGCGCGAATACTTCATTTCAGCAAGCGGCGGCTGATCCATGCCGCGTGCGTCGCCGTTGTCGAACGCCGTGATGTAGATGATGTGCTTGTCGGACTTCTCGTCGATGCGGAAGGCCGTGTGCTGCGTCCAGGTGTAGTCGAAGTCTCCTTCGCAGGTCGAGCCCTGGCAGGCGATGGGCTTGCCGTCCTTCACGGGCGTGAGGAGGAGATTCTTCCAGCCGTCCCGCCAGCCTTCGGGCGAAGCGAAGATCCACTTGATCTTCTTGTCGCGGCCGATCTTGACGATGGCGGACTGGTGGCGCGACGAGATGATGATCGAATCGTCCGTCGGGTCGTAGTCGACCGAATTGACGTGCGCCCAGTTTCTGCCTTCGCCCGTACCCACGATGTCGCCGAATTTGTCGCTCGTTTCGAGCTTTGCGAGATCTTCAGCGGAAAGCGTCTTTCCGGACTGCGATGCATCAATATTGAGGCATACCGCGCCCTGGTCGAGCACCTTCATGACGTTGTCGCGGTACGGGTCAAGAATTTCCCAGAGACGCCATTCGTCGACGACCTTGCCGTTCTGATCGAGCTCGGCAATCACGTCGCGCACGGTATGAACGCGCTTTCCGTCAGCGCGGCGATGATCGGCGCTCGCAACGCGGATGAAGGAATGTCCGTTCTGAGCATTGTCGAGAGAGTGCGAAAAGTCGGAGTACCCAACCGGCAGGCGGCGGTTGTAGATTTCGCGGCCCATGAGGTCGTACTTCACGTAGCGCTGGCCGTAGCCCCAGGTGATGTTCCCGTCGACATCCTGCTGGAAGCCCATCATGACGCCCGACTGGTAAATCGTCTCGACGTTGTAGATGGGTTCAACATGCATGTACCAGCGGACTTCGCCCTTGGTGTCGATGATGGCGTTCTGCGGGTAGAAGTTCCATTCCATCGCGCCGCCCATCGGGTTGTTCCAGACCGCACGCGTGGCCTTGGCATACTGCTGCATGAGGTTGTTGACGAGGTAGAGGCGGTCCTTGAACTTCGGATCAACCTTAACCACCTTCGTTTCGAACATGTTGCTGTGCAGTCCCGGCGCGCCGCTCACCTCGTGGTATACGGGAGCGGCATAGATCTTGTAGGTGTCGGTGAACTTCTCCGTTTTGCCGTAGAACTTCCGGGTGTAGGAAACCTCAACCGTATTCATGTAGTCGGGGTAAAGGCCGAAAACGGGAACGCCGGCGTGCGTCAAAAGTTCGGAGCGGCTCACCGAATACTTGATTTCCTGACCATCAGGCTTCGGAACAACGCGCACGGTCGCTTCCGTCAGCTCATAGCCGCCGTTGCGGATGATTGCCGTGAGAGGAGCAATGCCGTACGGATTTACGATCACTTCGCCGATGTGGCCCTGTGTGGCAAAGCTGACGTGGGGACCTGATGAGCCGCCTGAAGCGCGGGCTGCCGTGACGGGAAGGGCGTTGCCGACGGCAGCAGCGACTGCACTGAGAAAGAGCGAGCGGCGGCCGAGCGTGATGTTCTGCATGATCCAATCCTTTTTTTGGTTGAGTATTTCAATGAAGCAGCGCGTTTTTGAGCGCTGATCACTGACGGGATGAAAGTCTAGAGAGCACCTTCGGGACCGCCAATGCGGATTTCAATCGTATTTTCGTAGAATGATGCAACAAGTATTTTGCAGATTCCGCAACGCATTAAAGAGGCAGACCCAATGCTTGACCTCAGGCTCACTCATCTCGCGCTTCTCGCGGAGATTGTCTCAACCGGATCGCTCTCTGAGGCCGCCCAGCATCTCGGGCTGACTGTTGCCTCCGCGAGCCGGATGCTTAAGAAAATGCAGGAGGATTTCGACGACCCGCTCTTCATCCGCGTCTGGCGCGGATTGACGCCGACGGACACGACGAAGCGCATGATGCCTGTGGTGAGGGAGCTTCTGGAGCGCATGGAGGAGCTTGAGTACCAGAAGCATTTTTCGCCGGAAAAGCTCAAAGGCACGATCACAATCGGAGCGGCAGATAATGCGCTCGTCAGTCTTCTGCCTCCTGTCATCAGAGCGGTGCGGGATAAGGCTCCGGGTCTGAGCTTCCGGCTGCTGCCGCTTGACGGCAGACAATTTCAACGGCTTGCTGAAGGAGGACTTGATTTTCTCCTCTATCCGACGCTGAATCTCCCGGAGCTCCCCGCGCATTTCTTCGGAATCAACCTCTTTCGGGTCTCCCGCTCTCTCCTCGTCGACCGGAATCATCCGCTCGCGGCCCGCTACGCCGCAGGCGAAGCCCTCACCATTGAAGCGATCCGAATGTATCCCCGGATTCTGATCAAGCTTCAGGATTCGAGCCGCGGGCCGGTCTTCGACATCTCGCTGCCGGAATTAAGATCCAGCCAAACCTTCATCGAGCTCCCGTATTTTCTCGGCGCTCCTTATTTTCTTGAGGGCACGGAATACACCTTGCTCCTGCCCACCAGGACGGCCCGTTTTTTCGCGCGTCAGATTCCTCGTCTCATAGCGATTCCTTATGAAGGCGAGTACGCGGAAAACTTCACGCGCCTTATCTGGCACGAACGGAGCGACAAGAGCATTCCAATGCAGTGGCTGCGCTCAATGTTCGCCATGCATGCCGGAGAGAACGACGCCGAACAGCCTCCCGATCAGCAGGAAAAAGGAGCCTCTTGAGATGACTCTGCCAAAACTGTCGCTGACTGCCTCTTCTGTCCCGACGCTTCAGAGCGCCCGGATGCGCTGCTCCTTCATACGGGTTTTCTGACCGTGAGAGAGGAAATCGTTCCCGGGATTGTGGAGCTCGGTTCTCCCAACAGAGGGACTGAGGCTTCGATCGAGCGGCTTTGCGCTGATTGCAAGCTGAAGACGGAGAAGTGAACGCCGGACTATTGGGGGACTGGATTCCTCTTACGGCTTATCCGGAAATGACCGTGATGAAGGCGCAGCTGTCCGCAGATTTTGCGCCAGTCGGTATACACTCGCTTTTCCGATTGAATTCTGGTGCAGAAGTCTGAGGGGCAGGAAGCCGATTCCCAGCCCGCTGCTTCTCAGCCGGCCTCAACGCTCATCAGGGAAAGTCTGATAGAAGGAATACCCTCTACGCACTGTGTTGACAGGCATTCGGCGTGAATTGATTCACCCGATGGGGGTATCCTCTTCTGATGCAGCTGGTTTTCTTCAGGCGTCCCGCGTGATGCCGGGAAGTCTGAGCGCTTTGAACCAGTGCACGAATAAACAAACGAAGAGACAGTGGTTGAAATGAAAGAAATCAAAAAGTCCTCAAAGCTTGAGCATGTCCTCTACGACATACGTGGTCCGATTATGGATAAGGCTAAGCAGATGGAGGCAGAAGGCCGCCGTCTCATCAAGCTCAATATCGGCAACCTTGCGGTTTTCGGCTTTGATCCGCCCGAAGAGGTCATGCGCGACATGATCTACAACCTTCCGAATTCGGCCGGCTACTCCGACAGCAAGGGCATCTTCGCGGCCCGCAAGGCCGTGATGCACTACACGCAGGATAAGCAGATCGAGGGCGTCACGATCGAGGATATTTATCTCGGCAACGGCGCTTCCGACCTGATAGCGCTCGCCACCAACGCGCTCCTCGACGAAGGCGACGAACTTCTCGTTCCGACTCCGGACTATCCGCTCTGGACGGCCGTAACGAGCCTTGCCGGCGCAAAGCCCGTTCACTATCTCTGCGACGAATCGAAGGGCTGGATCCCGAGCATTGAGGACATCCGCGCCAAGGTGACGCCGCGCACGAAGGGCATTGTGGTGATCAACCCCAACAACCCAACGGGCGTTCTCTATCCGAATTCGGTGCTTCTCGACATCATTCAGGTGGCGCGCGAAAACGGTCTCGTCATTCTGGCCGATGAGGTCTACGACAAGATTCTTTACGACGGCATCAAGCACACCTCGATGGCGGCGCTCTCGCACGACGTTCTTACGCTCACCTTCAATTCCCTTTCGAAGGCCTACCGCGCCTGCGGCTACCGCGCGGGCTGGATGGTGATTTCGGGCGACAAGAGCGGCGCGAAGGACTTCATCGACGGCCTCAACATGCTCGCCAACATGAAGCTCTGCGCGAATGTGCCGGGTCAGTGGGCCATTCAGACGGCTCTCGGCGGCTATCAGTCCATCAACGACCTGGTGGGCGAGGGCGGGCGTCTGCGCCGTCAGCGCGACATCGCCTACGAAATGCTATCCGCCATTCCGGGCGTTTCCGTCGTTCGTCCGACGGCATCCCTCTACATGTTCCCGAGACTCGACCCGGATGTCTATCCGATCGAGGACGACCGCGAGTTCTTTAAGGAGCTTCTAGAAGCCACGAACGTCGTGCTCGTTCAGGGCACGGGCTTCAACTGGCCGAAGCCCGACCATTTCCGCATGGTTTTCCTTCCTTATGAATGGGAGCTTCGCGACGCGATCAACCGCATCGCCAAGTTCCTTGCGGACTACCGCCGCCGCCATCCGGGGAAGAAGGTTATCCCAGAGGACGGAGCCGCGGCTCCTGAAGCGAAGGGCGCTGAAGAAGACAAAAAGGCGGCGAAGAAGTAATCCGACGCTTTCCTGACGCCCCAAAAAAGGCCGCGTGAACCGAAACGTAATGTTTCGGACCGCGGCTTTTGTTTTGGTTATACGCCCTATAATTGAACTGACCAGTCAGTTCAATTTCGAGGGCTCAAATGAAAATCAAAACTGTTCTTGGGTTTGCCGTGGTTCTCGGCATTGTCGGGGCAGCCGTCTGGGGTCTCGAAGCGTGGCAGAAGAAGAGCCTCCCGCAGCCCAATCAGGCCTGGGGGAGCGTTGATGTTCGCGAAGTGAGCCTCGCCTTTGAGGCCTCGGGCCGCATCCGGACGCTTCTCAAGGAAGAGGGCGACCGTGTGGGGAAGGGCGAGCTCCTCGGGGAACTCGATACCGAACTCCTCGGCATTCAGAAGGAGCGCGCCGAAGCGGAACTCAGGTACCTCGAAGCCCAGTACCGGCTCTCCCGCGACGGCTTCCGCAAGGAAGACATCGAGAAGGCCGAGGCCAATGCCGACGCAGCGCTCAAGTCCCTGACGCTTGCCCGGATTGAGGAGGAGCGCGAAAAGGCGCTTTTTGCTTCGAAAGCTTCTTCGAGAGAGAAGCTCGATCAGGCGGAATGGATGAGAAAATCTCTCGAAGCCCAGCATGCTTCGGCCGCGGCGGAAGCAAGACGCGCCGCAGCAGGGAATCGCCCGGATGAAATTCAGGCCGCAGCGGCGCAGGTGGATTCCGCCAAGACGAACGTTGACGAGCTCCTCTACCGCATTGAGAAGGCAAGCCGCATCGTTTCGCCGGTTGAAGGGATTGTACGAAGCCGCCTCGCAGAACCCGGTGACATGACGAGTTCGAGCCGTACGGTCTACGAAATCTCCATTGTTTCGCCTAAATGGGTGCGCGTCTATGTGACGGAAGCGCAGCTCGGCATGGTGCATCCGGGATCTAAAGCAACAGTCATCACGGACACGATGCCGCCCATGGAAGCGACGGTGGGGTCGGTATCGAGTCAGGCGGAATTTACGCCGAAGACCGTACAGACGGCGGAACTCCGCACGGCGCTCGTTTATGAAGTCCGCTTGATCGTAAAGGACCCGGAGAACATCCTGAAGCTCGGTCAGCCGGCGACGGTTGAATTTGAGACTGAGGAATCAAAATGACCGTCCGCATTCCAGTCGCTTCCCTGAAGGACGTGAGAAAGTTCTACCGCACTTCGGACGGGAAGACAGTTGAAGCCCTGAAGGGCATCACCTTCGAAGCTGCGCCCGAAGAACGCCTCACGGCGCTGATTGGTCCGGACGGTGCGGGGAAGTCGACGCTGCTGAAGCTCCTCTGCGGACTTGAAGCCGCAGACGCTGGAATGGTGCGGTCGCTTGGGAGCTCCCCGGATCCCGACGACCCGGAGCTTCTTAAACGCATTGCCTACATGCCGCAGTCGCTCGGCCTCTATCGGGAATTGAGCTGCCGCGAAAACATGGAGCTTCAGGCAGAGCTCCGCGGGATTCCAGCGGCGGAAGCGGGCGAGAAAATCCGCGAACTCCTCGTCCTCACGGGGCTCGGCCCCTTCATGGAGCGTCCGGCGGGGAAGCTTTCGGGCGGCATGAAGCAGAAGCTCGCGCTCGCGGCAGCGCTTCTCGCTTCGCCCGACCTTCTGCTTCTTGACGAACCGACGGTAGGGGTCGACCCCTTGTCGCGGCGCGAGCTCTGGAATGTTCTGAAGGAACGCCGGAAGGCCCGCGACATGGCAGTCGTCTTTTCAACCGCTTATCTCGAGGAGGCGGAAGCGGCGGACAATGTGATTCTCCTCGAGGAAGGCGAGATCATTGCGCGAGGGAGCCCGCAGAGTCTCATGGAAGCGGCCTGCGGAAGAACCTTTACCTATGCGCTTGACGGGCTCGAACCAGAGGAGAGCGAGCGCATCAAGCGGCGCTTCATGCTGACGGCCTCAGCTTCGGACGCGTCCTCTCCCTGGCTTGATGCCGTCCCGCGGGAAGGACGGATGGATTTGCTCCTCATTCCGGGGAGAACGCCGGAGCTCCCGGACGACATTGACCGGGGAAGACTCTCGCCGCGGCCGCCCCGGCTCAAGGATGCGTACGCGCTTCTGACCTTCAAGGATGAGCCCGGCGCGGATTCGACTCTTGCATCCATGGAGGCACGTCCGATGAAGGTGGGCGGAGGGACCGCTCATGGGAAGGGGACGGAAAAGCCGCTCGTCATCGCACGAGGCATCCGCCGGGTATTCGGGAATTTCGTGGCGGTTGACGACACGACGTTCGACGTCAAGCCGGGTGAAATCTTCGGCATTCTCGGCCCCAACGGCGCGGGAAAGACCACGACCTTCAGAATGCTCGCGAGCCTGCTCCCGGCCTCGGACGGCGAAATCGAAATTGCGGGCGCGAATCTGAAGTCCTCAAAGTCCCTGGCGCGGTCGCTCGTCGGATACGTCGCGCAGAAGTTTTCGCTCTACGCGAAGCTCTCCGTGCGCGAGAACCTGCGCTTTTTCGGAAGAAGCTTCGGGCTGTCGGGCGAGGCGCTCAAAGTCCGAATTGATGATCTTCTTCGGGAGTTCAGGCTCGCGGAGAAAGCGGATTTTCAGGCGGGGTCACTCTCGCTCGGGGCTCAGAAAGACCTTTCCATCGCCTGCGGCTTCATCCACAACCCGAAAATCATCTTTCTGGACGAGGCAACGTCCGGAGCCGACATTGCTCAGCGGCGCGCCCTCTGGCGCAGGATTGTGCGCTTTGCAGCGAGGGGCGCAGCGGTCGTCGTCACGACCCACTTCATGGAAGAGGCCGAATACTGCGACCGTTTTCTCATTCAGGACGCGGGGAAGATCATTGCGATTGGAACCCCCGCTGAAATCCGGGAAGCTGCTTTCGGAAATGAGAAGGCTGAAAGCGCATCGATCGAGTCTGCCTTTATTGAGATCGTGGAGAGAAAGCGCCTTGAACGGGAAAAGGGAGGGAGAGAATGAGCGAACTTCATGGACTTCTGCGTTTTGAGTTTCGACGCTTTACGGCGCTTCTCGTCAAGGAGTTGCGGCTCATTCTTCGGGATCCTTCATACCTCGTCATCGGACTCGGGCTCCCGCTTCTGATGCTCTTTCTCTACGGCTTCGGGATCTCGATGGATATCCGCAACGTCCCCGCAGACATCGTGCTCGAGGAACATACGCCGGCGGCCCTTGCCGTGGCAAGGCGCTTTGAGGCGAACGCCTATCTCTTGGGGATGCGAAGCGAATCGCCCGAAAAAACAGAGGAAAGATTCTCGAAGCGCGAAACGGAAGCGATCATCCGGATCGAGCCCGGATTTGCGAAGCGCGTTGAAAAGGGAGACGCGGCGCTCGGCCTCACGCTTTACGGCGTCGACAGCAACACGGCTCAGATGGTTCGGTCCTATGCAGAGGGCGTTCTCGGCACGGCGCTCTCTGACCCGCGGCTCGCGAGCCCGCTGAAGGAAAGTTCTGCTGCGGGGACGCCCCTCAAGCTCACGAGCCGGCTCTGGTTTAATGAGGCGGCAAATTCCACCTGGTATCTCGTTCCCGGGATTCTCATCATCGTGACTTCCGTTTCCGCCTCCTTCCTCGGGAGCCTTGTGATCGCGCGCGAATGCGAGCGCGGGACGCTTCATGCGCTCTTTGCCACGCCCGCCTCGTCGCTCGAAATTCTTCTCTCGAAACTCATCCCCTGCGCCGGCATTGCGCTTCTCGGATTCTTTCTCTGCCTCTTCATGGCGATCGGCCTCTTTGAGGTGCCGCTCCGGGGAAGCATCTTCTGGCTCCTTGCGACGGCGCTCCTCTATTCAACCGCGGCGGCAGCGCTCGGGCTCTTCATTTCCGCAAAGGTGAAGAGCCAGTTCCTCGCTACTGAAATCTCGATTATGGCGAGCTTTCTTCCGACCATGATGCTTTCGGGCTTTCTCTTCGACCTGAGGAGCGTCCCCGTGTGGATCGAATGGATCGGGCGGCTCTTCCCGCCGTCCTATGCGCTCCAGTCCCTCAAGATCTGCTTCCTCTCGGGCGGGAATGAATCCGAGCTCGCGATGAATGCGCTCGTGGTTGCGCTCTCGGCAGTCCTTTTCCTGATGCTTACGCTGAGGCTCCTCGGGAAGCGCCCGGCGAAGGTTGAACTGAAGGAGGCCGCATCGTGAGCGTTCTTCAAAATGCGATTGCACGCCTCAGGGCATCCCTCAACCGAATTGCGGCGCTCGTGGAAAAGGAGCTCATTGCGACGCTTCGCGACAAAGGCGCTCGAATCGTGCTCATTGTCCCGGTGATCCTCCAGTCGGTGATTTTCGGCTACGGCGCATCCTTCAACCTTGACCGCGTGCCCTGGGTGCTTCTTAATGAGTCCGGAGGAAGTCTTGCGGCGGAGTTTGTGAGGCGGATTGACCGCGCACCCGGGTTCGAGCTTGAGGTCGTTGCCCGTTCGCAAACTGAGTTCACAGGAGCGGTCGACAATTCCAGAGCGCTTCTCGGCATCTGGATCCCGAGGGATTTCTCGAAGACCGGTGAAGCCTATGTGGCGCTCGACGCCAGAAACTCGACGACGGCCGGGATCGCCGCAGGCTACGTGGCCTCAATTGCCTCCCGGCTCAATCATGATAAGGGCGCGGCGCAGGCGGTCACGATTCTCGATCGGCAGCGGTTCAATGAAAACGGCATTACGCGCTACGCCATCATGCCGGCGCTGATTCTCGCGCTTTCGCTCATTCAGGTGCTGCTTCTCGCCGGCCTTACCGTTGCACGCGAGCGCGAGGACGGAACGTTCGACATGATGCTGATGACGCCGGCCTCTTCGGTAGAGATACTGATCGGCAAAGCTGTCGTTCCGACCATCATTGCGTGCCTGCAGGCTTTTCTGATATTCCTCGTCGGCGTTTTCTGGTTTGAGCTTCCCTTTGCCGGGTCTCCCCTCGCACTGGGTCTCCTGGTCTTCGGCTTTGCACTCTCCTTTGTGGGACTTGGGCTCGCGATCTCCGCGGTTGCCGATACCATTCAACAGGCAATAGTCATAGTGATCTTCGTCATGATGCCGACCATCATCTTTTCCGGGCTCTTCACGTCGGTGCTTGCCATGCCGCAATGGATGCAGGTGCTTTCGAACCTCAATCCTCTGCGAAGCGCCATCATTGGGCTCCGGATGATCTATTTCGAAGGCGCAAGCCTCATGGAAACGGTCGAGTTCTTCTGGCCGGCTGCCCTGGCAGCGCTCATATCGCTCGCGCTCGCGGCGCGGCTCTTCCGGAATAAGATTCAATAGACGAAGAGGCAGGGATTCTGATGAGAACACAGACTGAAGAGAAAAGACGCGCAATTCTCGATGCAACGCTCGAGGAATTCGAGGCAAGAGGATTTGCCGCGGCGCGAATTGAGGACATTGCGAAGAAAGCGGGCGTCGCCAAAGGCACGGTGTACAACTACTTTGAAAGCAAGGAAGCGCTCCTCATGGGGCTTGCTGAAGACCTGGGGAACCTCATTCACGAAAATCTCGGCCGCGCAATGAAGGACTCAGCTCCGATGAGTACGCGGCAGCGGATCGAAGAAGTGTTCGAGCCCATCATCCGGGAAAACGGACGAGGCCGCATGTCTCGCGTTCTCCGTGTGATCTGGTCGGAAGGCCTCCATCGACCACAGCTGACGCGCCCCTTCTTTGAAAAGTTCCTCCTTCCCGCATTTGGTGAAGAAGGCTTTTTTACGCGTATGACCGAAAAGAAGGATTTTCCCGTCATCATCCGCGAGTATCCCTTTTTAATCGCAGCGCCTCTCATCCAGGGCGTCCTGTGGCAGACGCTTCTCGGCGATTCGAAGCC
>OBXA01000961.1_pt1 | contig 19160 bp, 34 predicted proteins | sample 1538121 | NCBI WGS metagenome assembly OBXA01 (sample SAMEA2580133, study PRJEB22360) | human gut metagenome | biome: human gut; feature: human-associated habitat; material: faeces | place: Denmark | collected 2008/2010 | reverse complement strand
GGAATACATTCGTCTAAATAATTTTCTTGACGATCTCCAAACTTAATTTTCAAATTTCCTATACAATGGTATTTAATATTGTTTTCCTCTAGCAAACCATCAAATATATCACAAATAGGCTCACAAACATCATCGCTTGTATTAAATTCCATAGAAGCTTTTTTCGCTAATTTTTCCACTTCTTTCTGTTTCTCTAGTGGAATCTGATACACTGCCGGTCTTTCTCCATATTCTCCATAATATTCATTGTCATATGTTCCATCAAAATCCAATACAAATAATGTCCACATCATAATTTCTTACTCCTTTATTTCCTGCTGCCAATTCTTTTATTATTGTCATTTCTCGCTCAAAAGAAATGTGAAGTTCATCTACCTATACATTACAAAATTCATATTCTGTTTTTGTAATAATACCTTGTCTTACCATATCTTCAAGTGTTCTATATACAGCCCTTGCTCTCCATGCTGCATAACAAAATCCATCAAACTCACCAACCGAATAATCATAATTTTCTTCAATTTGTTTCTCTAAGATTTCTGCCAACTCACTTTTATGAAAGAAATATGCTTTATACATTGCAGTTTTCAATCTGTATTCTGTGATAAGCAAATCTTGTTGATCTATCATGTCACTTAGTTTTTCTAATCCTATGACAAATTCTCTTGCCTTATTTACAGATTCCATAATATGTACCTCCAATCTATTTATTATCTAACACATCCAGTAATCCTTTCCCATTCTCCATTGACGTTAGTTTTAGTTCAACATCAGTGATAGTATTTTCAGCAACCAATTTAACAAATTCGATAGGTAACTGATTTCCGTTTTTCCCTGCTGTTATTTTCAATCCTTCAACTAAAGATTCTATTCCAACCTTTACTCCAGCCAAATAAGCTAATTTTAATTCATCCATAACATTCTTCCTCAAATCTTTAAAACAAAATGCGACTTTTATTTCCATTTTATGTCCGAAATCATTTTACTATAATATGGCTCAAATACATCGACAAAAATTAATACAACATTTCCCAATGGTTCATAAAGAACACAACTTACTACTCCTTCAGCCTTTGTCTCCTCAGATAATTTCAATGCAATTCTATCATCTTTTCTTGGGATAAAATTCAAAGTTCCTAAATTTTGTTTGGTTGCTTTGTCAATCATAAAAATATTTTTCATTTACTTTCCATCCTTTCTTGTAATGTAACTTTCATCAGTTAAAATTGTGTATTCCCATACCCATAATCGAAATTTATGAAATCTTCAATCTCTTCTTTTGTCATCAATGTTGCCATTTCTTCGATTGCCTTCAGATTATCCTCACACTGCTTTTTCTGTTCATCATCTATATACTCACTATTTTTCCAATCTTCACTATCCCATTCCATGTATTGTGCAGCGTTCATAATGTTTTTTACATCACAATCACAGTCAAGAAAAGCATATTTAATAGTATCATCTTCTAATATATCTACGAAAAGCCTGCCATCATTATTATCTTGCCACCAGAATACAACATCATTAAAATTGTCATCAAAGAACTGATTTTTCCATTCTTCAATGATATTCGTGCTAATCTGAACATCTTTCATGTCAAAATTCGTATCAAAAATCCGACTCAACTGTTTCATATAATGCGGCTTATCAAATATAAAGTTTCTATATTCAAGCAGATTATCTTTTATATATTCAATTCCATGTCTTGCACGACTTATCATCCTTTCGCCGTAATTCCATTGGTAATAATTTGCAACTACTAATTTTTTATTATATCTGACATAAATCTGTGATCTTTGTCCCATAATCCACCAATCCTTTCTACGCTTGAAATACGAGTTTCATTTACATTTCTTCTGCTTCAACGACAATATTTACATATTCTCCAATATGATCGCAAAGGATACTTATTAAGTTATGTCCTCCAATAGTACATTTCTCTATATCATACCCTGTAATAGTAAACTCGCTATATCCTATCAAATTCGTTTCTAAATTAAATCTTCCTTCAAATACTTCTTTTCCCTCGTGATTTTTTAAAAAGCCTCTTACTTCAAGTTTCATAAGCAAAGCTATTTCCGCTTCATCAAGGTCGCATTCTTTGTCTGTGAAATACATTCTGATGTTACAATTTTCAATAAATGCTTTCTTTCCACCAAGCCCTTTATTATGATGTTTTGCAAAACCTACATCATCGGCAAAATCATACATAAAATCAGAAAAATCATAGCTGCCAACATCAATTCCACCACTATAATTATTTGTTATCGTTCCATTTATATGTCGTTCCATAATCTTCACCAATCTTTACACAATCAACTCAATCATATACTTTTCAAATTCTTCTATCATTTCAAATGATGCTCTAAAACAAATTACACCCAATGCATCATCACATTCTTTTGTATCAGCATCTATTCCATAAATAAAACACCACGATGTGAATAATGCTCTCAGCTGTTCTCTTCTTTTCAGATCTTCCCAATCTGTATCCATTGCAAAATCAATTATGTAATTTAAAAATTCTTCTTTAATCATATCAACTTCCTCTATTCCATAAAGTTTCCTTCTATTATAGATAAATTCTCTTAATAAGTTTTCCGTCTGAAATTCTTTGATAAAACCATGCTCTATCAAAATAAATCATTTTATAAATTATTTCTCCCTTATTTATCCCTTCATTCAATCAAATTCCCACTTTATTCTACAAAGTATTAGAATCATACATTCTGTACATCGCACCATGTTTTAAAAACATTCCGATATTTTCAATTTCTCTTATAGTTAATTCCTCTCCTTTGTGTCTATCGTCAAGATATACAAAACGCCTCCTTATGATCTCTGTTGACGGTAATGTAGTTTTCATAGTTATGACTCTTATTCCAATTTTTAGCTGCTTCAGAATATTTTCAGCTCCACCATACACAAAATAATTCTGTATTTTCTCTGTTGCATTATCTAAATGAGAATCAGTTAGTGCAACTCCATAAAATAATTTATCTGTCATTTCTCTATATTCAAAATAATTACATGTCATATTATTCCACCCCATTTTCTTATGATAAAATCCTGATTTCAATTACTCAAAATCATCATCTACAATTTGTGCATCATCGAAATCTGACCAGTCAAAATCTCCGTCATCCATATCATTTATTAATTCAATTGCTTCACTTTCTGTATCAGCTTCTAAAACTGCATAACCATATTTAACTACCATAATTCTCATTTTTGCCATAATCATTTCCTCCTATAATCCCATCAAATCTTTTGCAACACTAACACCATAAGTTTCTTCAAACCACTCCCAAATTTTCTCTCGGTGTGTTCCTGCGGCAAATCCGTTCCACTCTTCCTCAATACATTCTGTATTAGGGTTCATCGGAACATTGCCAAAGTCTAACCATAAATCCTTAATATATTGTGCGCGTCTATACTCATAACTATCATTCAGACCACGATTGACAATACATACTAAATCATCATCTGTGATTAAGAATTTCCGTTCTGTGCAATAGTCCATTATCGCATTGTATTCCTTGTCACAAAATTCTGCATCATCTTCAATCTGATCAATTTTCTGTTCTTTTAAATATTCTCTTAATGACATGCTATTTTCCCTCTTTCCAATGTTCCATATCTTCATTTTTCAATGCGATCATTTCCAACATTTGCAGCGTACTGAAACATTCATTTTGTTTTAAAATTTCCAGTTCTTCTGTGATACACTTTACTTCTTCATCTTTGTATTCTAAAGAGTCAGCATAGTCCATGTCTAATGACATATAAAATAAAATTTTTGCAATTTTCTGTGTGTCCATGTTATTTCCCTCTAAAAGCGTTCTTTTATTAAATAAACGATAAAGCAACCGTTAAGCTGCTCTATCAAGTTGTGTTCTAAAATTTATAATATAACTTTCTTCAGCAATATTGATCGGAAGAATCAAGAAATTGTACTCATTTCCATCAATGTACATTGGAGCATTTCTTTTGCTTCCTCTGAATACCGGATTCTCTGAATCAATAACTGATAATACATCCACAAGATAATGTGAATTGAATCCAATAAATAAGTCCTCGTCCATTACAAGATTTTCCGTTTCAATCTCGTCAAAAGTTTGATATCTGGAAGTCTGCAAATATGTGTAAAGTTTTCCGTTCTCACTATGAAAGATAGTAGGCTCCTTTTCTTCTTTTACCATATCTGCGTTATACTTCATAATTTTTAACATTTCTTCTCTATCAGCATTGAATACAAAATCTCTGCTATCACACAACATCTGTTCAATATTGAAATATTGTCCATCAATTCTTCTGATAACGTATGTAAAATCTTTTCCGGAAATTCTGATATATTTCTGATCCTGATATACTTTGACTTCCGCATCTGATTTTTTATCCATGATTTTCTTGAATACCGGCAAGCATTTCACATGGAGTTTTACAGTGTCAAATGGATTTTCCGTTTCTGTGATAATTTTCTGATTCTCAAGTGATCTCGTCCCAATTCTGCGATTGTCCACAGCCTCTACACGCTTCCGCTTTGTGTTGAAGTTGAATACGTTCATCATTTTATTAGCGTCATCTCCTGCCACAAATAAAGAAAGATTAGCGATTGTTTCCAATAACCAACTCTCCGTTGTTGTAATAATATGCGCTTCTGTATCATCCATTGCTGGAAGAAAAATATCTGTATTCGCACACCGTGGAATAGTAACAATCTTTTTTCCGCACTTTATGTTTATTCTCTGCTGCATTTCCGTGCTAACATCTTCTAGCGTAACATCTCCGCTCATTTTGGAAATGATCTTGATATCGTCAATGTCAATCCCCAAAACACCTGGACTTGTGTCAAATGCATTATTTGTTCTTATTTCTGCAAAATGTTCCATATCGGTACCACACATTTTCACCGTTCCATCTTCTTCGACCTGCATATATAACTTTTTCAAGCTGTCAAGTGTTACTTTCTTATCAATGGCTGCCAATCCTTTTTCCATCATTGCTTTTAATTCTTTTGCGTTCATTGTAAATTTCATCATTGTTTTATCATCCTATTCTTTTAAAATCGTGCTTTCATCTGTTCTTTAAATTTTTTCTACTTCTTTAAAATCATTGTCTTTTAAGTATTTTATGTAATCTACAATATCTGATTTTCTTTTAACTTCTATGTCCTCCGCTTTATAATACCCATAAAAAGGATTGACAAACTGCTTATAAACTTTATTTTCCATATCAATAATAAGATTATAGTTATTTGCCGCGTCTCCTGTTTTTCTCCAATTATTATCAATCCAAAATAAATGAATTTTCATATCTTTACACCTCTTCTTCCAGAATCCCTACTACACCACAAGGCTGACTTGCATTACTATGGTATTTCCCACCTGTAAAATAGGCGTAGCAATCATTCAAAACAACACCTTTTTCATAACCGTTTAGATCATTGATACTGATTTTATTTCCCTCATAGTCTGTTAATTCGTATCTATCTGGTTGGTTTCCGTTTCCATATAATGTGTAAATCGATTTAAAACTCTTTACAGAATTTAGAATTTCTTCTTTTATATCATTCGGTACATTTTCTTTTTCAAGTTCTTTTTTGAAATATTCTTTATCATCAATTTTAAATGTTACTTTTCTCATACCGATCACAACTCCTTTTTAACAATAACAATGAATCACTTGAATTTTCTTTGACAACTCTTCATAAAAAGCATTTTCTTTTTCGTGTTTCTCTTTTTCAGTGTTATCAACGAAACCATACTGTTTATAAAAATCCGATGATCTCATATTTCTAAATACAATGATTTCTCCATCTTGAATCAGAACATTATTCATATTTACAATTCTATTTCTCCAGAGATTCAATTCTTTTAATCTTTTAAAATAATCTATCTGTTTGTTAGGTTGAATATCTTTGAATTTAGTTATATTTTTGACTATCCCTTTTGTTTTTCCAGTTTCTTTATTTTTAATCGTAATACTTGTTTTCCCGATTTTAATTTCTTCATTCTCACAATCAATAATATTTGCCACAACTAATTCCTCCGCTTGAAATTATCTTTTTATTCCTACAATCTGATAAATGTTTCTTCTGTTATGTTTCCAGTTAAGTCCAAACCAAATGAGACGCTATCAATAATTTTCTTCTTTATACAATCATCTGTAATAATGTGCATTGCGTTTTTCTGTCCTTTTGTCATCTTGTAATACGGCAGCGTAAATTTAAACCTTTTAGGATAACTTTTGATTTTTTCTACTACATCTTTATACTCTTTCGATTCTTTAAATTCCATTCTATTCATCTTCAATCCTCCCAATAAAATCATTATTTGTTTCCATAACATACGGAACAGCTTTTGCTGTTCCTGGTTGTTCCAAAGTTCTACGTTATTCAACAGATACACAGATTGAAGATTCTAAAGAGCAAAACGGACGAACCCCATAACCGAACCAACAGCAACCGTCGTAGCGCACGCCACCACGGCCGTAAACAATCTGAACAAAGGAAGATGAGCATACTTCATTTGTACTGTTTGGTGTGTCTAACCAAAACGGTTTTTCATTTTCTGTCCTAAACATACCATTCTTTCTTGCTTTTCTGTAATCATCAAAAGTGCCTAAATGTACTTTACAATTACATATTCCGTAGGTGTCCAACCCATCCATAGATAGTAAATCAACTGTATCAACTAATACATTTTCTTTTCCAAAACCTTTGTAAATATCAGTAAGAATCTTCTCGCTTTCATCATTCAACATATTCTTGATTTCAGAAGTTCTAAAATCATTTGATTCACTGTCGAATTTATAAGTTCCGTCAAGAAGTTCTTTTCTCCAAACTTTGGTTCTATTGTTCTTGTTATCATGTTCCACCACATACCATTCATTTCCAATGTTATCTACAATCACGTTCCCAACCTTACATTCATAAAGTGACTTACTATGTCTCATTCCTAAAGACTTTCTTAATTCTTCCGTCAATTCAATTACAAGATTATTTCCTTCTACTTTTACATTTGTCTTATTTACTTCAATATTCATAATATTTTCCTCTACTTTCTTTTAATAACTCTTATTTACAAAATGGTTTCCAGTATGCAATCAGTGCAACACCTAATGCAGCAACATACAATTTAGCGTCCGTTTCCACAATAAACAGTGCAATCAGCAATAACACTAATCCAGAAAATTTCTGAAAGTTTTGTCTACGTTTCCAACGATTGAATCTTTGGTTTGTTTCCGCTAATACATATCCTTCTAACCAGTCTTTATTATGTTTCTTCCATTCTTTTTCCGTCATTACTGTTTCTACTACGCCCATTTCTATTTCCTCCAATTCTTCATATACTTGTTCTTTGCATTGTTATATTCCCATTTTTCCATCACAGATACCCCACCTTTTGTTCTGACAGTACAATACTTCTTTCCGCAAATTGTAAATTCGTTTAAAAGTTTCATTATTTTATTCTCCCTTTTGTTGTTGTATTTATTTGTTGTATTTTTTATTTTCCTGAAATCATTCTGCGAGCTGTGACACCCGCAGAACGTAATATGTAAAATTTTCTTATGCAGTCTTTGCTACTGCTTTTCTTGTTGTTCTTTTCCGTGGTGTTGTTTTTGACTCAATTACCGGAATATCAATGTTTCTTTCGATCACACCGGAAAGAAAATCGAATAATGAATCTTGCCACTTCTCTGATAAATTATCATTAAAATATTTACTTCCTTTACAGTTATTCAACAGAACCCTTTCCATGTCTGTCTCTCTTCCAGAGTAGTAGGCATATAATTTTCTAAATACTCTAATTACTTTTGCACTAAACGCTTTTCCGTCTCTATAACTTTTTCCACCGTTCCATTGAAGATTTACAATAAGCTTTAAAATTCTATCTAGTAAATCTGGACAAAGTTTTGCCATTTTTACACCATCCGAAAGTGATGTTAATACACCTATAGGATTGTCAACAGGGTTTCTGTCTCCTTTAATTGCAACATGATTTCTATCACATATAGATTTTAATATCACATACTCTTCTTTTCTTAATACAAGTGCTGCGCTATAAGTATCTGCAAATGTCATTCTTTTTCGATCATTTTGTTGTGATAAAAACAAATCAACTGCATCAGCTTCTGTAATTCCGATCAATACTTCAACTTGTACAAGTTTCATGTTTCCAAAATACGCCCCTATAATTCTGTGCATACCGTCTATTACATAGAATTTTCCGTCCCTAAGAACAACTTTAGGAAGATCCCATTTGTATGGATTAAATTCAGAACCAATTTTCTTTGAAATAGACACCCTCAATTCTCTTTGCCATTCTGGAATATGAACGAGCAAAGGGTTTATACTGATGATTGCCTTTTCTCTTCCGTCATGTTTTGATCTTGCTTCCTCCATTTTGTCGGATACAATCATTTTTTCACCAGCTTCAATAATATTGTTCAACATCCTTGCTTCATTCATCATTTCTTCTAATTCTTTTGGCAACATTCTTTCTCTTTTGCTCATCTCTTCATTCTCCTTTAATATGTAAGATTTTCTATAATAAAAGCACCTGTATAATTACAAGTGCTTTCTAAACGTATACATCTATGTTACATTGTCTTTCTTCATTTTCGATATGAACATCTATCCATATTCTACCGCGTCTGTATGTACTTCTTCCTAAAATCTCCAATGTTACGAGAGGATTCTCCAGAATCTGCTCACACTCTTCATTCGTTAGTATATTCTTATCCAAGGCTTCCAATTCCTCAAACGTATAATCTGCTAAAGATTTTCCTACTGTTATCATAATCATGACTCCTTTCCTTTTGCTTCGTTCCACTTCTTTCAACCGAGATCAGCTCAATCTGGCGTTTCCTCTGTGTGATATTAATTAACTGTATCTGATGTTTGTTATAAAAATTTTCCATCATGTCTCTTCCTATTCCATTCTTTCCGCTTTCGTATTTGTTGTATATGGCTCTTTGCTGATTACCCAATCATCTACAGATAGATATACTTTTTCATTATCGTTCCAGGCTTCCCAACCTTTTATGTCGTTTACATTAATATATCCGTTATCTGGTGTAACGTCTGTTTCGATGTAATAGCCAGTTCCATCCGAAAAGTTTAACTCCAATCCCTCTGTGCCTATAGTAACGCTTTCGATTTCTTCTGTATCGATATATGTTTCCGGTATTTCTGTGACTGTTTCCTGAGCTTGTTCCGGTACGTTTTCAGCCGAGTTTCTTCCTATTATAAATGATGTCAAAGAAATAATTGCAACAGCGCTGATATATAATATTTTCCGCTTCATAACTCAAACCCTTTTCTATAAATCCTTTACGTTTCCAACAACTTCCCAATCTGTGATTGAGCCCGTTGTATTTAATTTTTCAAGTGGCAGCCGTTCAATGTTTCCATTTCCGGCATTATATGTATATCTGTATTTCCGTGTATCAATGATTGATTCGCTGATAATGCGTTTTAAAAATTGGTTTGTCATAGTTTATTTCTCCTTACTATGCGTAAATTTTCCCATTTACACCTGTTTTATAATTCTTAAAGATAACAACTGGATTTTTAAAACAGTTCTCTAAATCATCAATATATCTACTGTCAAAGCAGCCATATTTTGATTTTGTAATTTTTACATTTTTATTATCTTCAAGAGTTTCTTTTATTTCCTCTTCTTTTAAATCCTGCCAACCTTCAAAAATCATCATAGAACAGTTATAGAAGAGTTTTCTATATTGTGTTCTTTTTCGGTATGGTGTAAAAATCATTTCCATAACATCACTATACTGTGCATATGTTTTTGCTTTCATGGAATGGAAAGTAATTTTTTGAGCTACTGGGAAGCCGAATTCGTTCAGATATACAAGTGTATATCTTTTTCCTTCCTGTAATTTGTTATAAAGTGCTTTCTGTAATGGTTCCGCGTATTTCATAAACAGATCATCAAATACTTTGATAGCTTCGATTTCCGTTGATACTGTTTTACTTTCTAATTCTTCGCCATCTTCATACATTGCCATGATTTCAAATTCTCCGAAAATCTCACAGGCATCAATGATTGTTTTCTTTCCCATTGTATAACCGCCTTTTAATTCTTCATGTCTTATTGTTCTTGCTAACATTGTATTTTTCCTCCTGTCTAGTATAAAGTTTTGTATTTCTTACAATTTTTGATAAAGCCATGCTGAAACAAATTCGTTTTACGCTGTTATTCGATTAAAGATTTCAATTGTTTTTTCTGCCTGTTCTCTTTTTCTATTACTCCAATATCCTTTTCTTTTGCTTTTTAATGCTTTTTCTGCGGTGATTCTGTTATTAACTCCAACGCTTGCGGCATTTCTTAAAAGTTTTACTTCTTCGGAATCAAGTTTGATAGCTTTAAGCGTGTATGGATTTATCTCAAAACTTTCCTTATCGCCAGGCTTTAGATCCTGTGCAAGCGGAATATATTCATCACTTCCCATATTTTCTCCGATATTCCAGACAAAAAAGCCAGACGGAATTTTATCCACTATTTCAAAAATATCCGTTTTTTCACAAAGTCCACTTTTGCTGTAAATTTTATTATTTTCAATTCTAAATTCTTTCATAATTTCCACCCTTTGCCCTTTCTTTATGTATCTGCTTTGTTATTCTCTCTTCTGTACTCTGCATTTAACAGGCTTGTAACTGTCGTTTGGCTGCATTACAAAAGTGACTATCTTCTTACCTCTATTTCAAGGATTATGCACGCAGATAGCCGAGAGTATTTCAACTCTATCACGTCAACATTTCAAGATGTCATCTTTTATGTTTTCAAGGTACTATTTGTTAATGTATTCATGTTTTAATTTATGTTTTCATTAACTTTGTAGCTTTAATATATCATTCTTTCTTTCTAATGTCAACATGTTTTTATAAATTTATTTATGTTTTCATAAATTGTTTTTGTAATAAAAAAGCACTATACATTGTACAATGCTTTTAGTAAATCTTCCCATCTGGAAACTTAAAATAAGATACATACTCTGCACCCATAGCTTTCCCCATTCTTTCAAGTTCTGCTTTGGTAAACTTTCCGTTTTTCATTCTTTGAATCAGTGATGAAGTGGACATACCTATTTTTTCACAGAATTCTTTTTGTGTTAATCCACTATGAATCAAAGCCGTTCGTAATTGTTCTTCGATAGTTATTTTCCCGTACCTCCTAATCTATATTAAATAATTCGTCAAAAGTGATCTTAACATGCGGAAAATGTACAATATATAATTCGCTCTTGTTCTCTTCCGTAACTGTATTAAGTAAGTAATATTCTGGATTTCCTTCGCTGTCATAGTCAAGTGTATAGATTTCTACTTGTCTTTTCCTCCAGTCTACAAGCCAATATTCATCTATTTCCTGTTGTCTGTATAATTCCATCTTTTCCGTACGATCATATTTTTCCGTAGATGGAGAAAGAACCTCCATGACAAACCGTGGAATATCGAAAAATGAATTCCCTTTTTTAGCATGTACACGACAATTTATAGAGGCATCAGGAATAACAATTTTTTCCTCGTTCCCTATCATCCATTTGTATTGAACATTATCAGGATACACACGACAAATATTTCCTTTTAACTGACTGTATACAATAGCAACAAAATTTGTGATAATTTCCGAGTGTTCAATATATGCTCCTGACATATCGGTTATAATTGCATTACTCACAAGATCACCCACTTTCTTCCTATAATATACCAGATTTCACATTATGGTGCAATATATTTCTTGACAGAACCGGAACGTGTCCGGCTTATTCGATTTTTTCTATGACAAGTTCTGAAGCTCCGTTTAATAGCGCACCATAATCATATTTGTGATGATCAACATATACCTCACAAGTAAATTTATCTTCGTTTTTAAATCTTAAAAGCTTCTTCCCATCTGATTTAAACACTTCATAAACCACAAACATATTCAACCTCTTTCTCCCCGTAGCCGATAGGTCAGCATTATTTATTAGCTACATAATATCAGTCCGCTTCTTAACATATCAAAAAACCATTCCTGAAAGTCGCGATATTCTTCTTTATCTACAATATCACGATACACTTCTTTTAACTGATCCTCTGTAAATGTTTTATCCATGACATCTGGAAGTGATTCCCGGTTATCTTCGGAAAAATAATATTTGTTTTCAGCCTCTTCATAATTTTCAACAAATTCTTTCAGTTCATCCAGTGTGTCAAAACGTTTATAAAAATCTGTTTCAATCCATTTACCATTTTTATTGACATATTTTGTAGCTGTCCATTTGTGTTTACAACAGTCACAGTAAACCGCCGAAAATACGATATTTTCATTTGATGTTTTAAAAGTATACATTTTTACTACCTCTCTTTCTTAATATCCAAAAACTACCCAGTAACCAAACATGCCAACTGTTAATACAATCGGCATTAACAGAGTTGTAATTTCATGAATTCTGGTTTTTAGGTTTCTTTTCTTGCTTCTCATTTTTGTTTACCTCTCTCATTCTTATCTGATTGTTTATTCTCTCTTTTATTCTCAGCTACGCAAGCCATGTGTGAAAACATTAGAAGTAAAGTCGTTTCTACTACTCACTGCCACGGGTCTTATGCTTTTGCCCGAAACGTATCTTTCTTTGCTTGTTTTCTATGCCTTGCATAGTCAAAATAAAAATGAGAGTTGCGCTTTCATCGGGTTAGTTGGCGCTCCCACTGCTCCGGCTCTCTCGTTCCGGCTTATTTGTTTTCAGTACTCTTTATAATACTTTAGGAAGTTACCGGCTTTTTAACACTCCTTAAAGTGAACCGGTTTCGCTCATTATGTTCGCTCCCTGCCTGCATTTTCTACCCCGTTCTACGTAGGCTGACGGCTTTTAACTTTTTCGGCTGTTCTCATACCGTGTATAATCTGTTTTAAAAAGGAGATATACAAGCTCCTTCATGTCAGCACAACTATGAGGCATTGCTGATCTCGAGCCTTCGGAAGTATAAGCCGTTCCGATGCTTTTGCAATTCCTAGTTATTTTTGTGTGTACTCCTTGCCACCGTCACACGTCTTTCACATTGTTTTTCTTCCTGGAAAATCTTAATGCGGAAGTGTTGCACTTGATAGGTCTTATTCTTGTCGTGCCTATACAAGGTTTTAATTTTTGTTATTCCGTATTATTATTTAAAGGACTTGCCAACTTGACAAGTCCTGATTTACAAGTTACAATAATTTATGAGTTGTCGTGTATATATTCTTTTGCTTCTTGCTCTGTTGGACACTTTACAAGTTGCTTATGGTCGGAATTGTACACGACTGTTTCATTGTCGTATGTTATATAGTACATTTTGTTTTCACCTCCTTTCTGTTGGAAGTGAAAAGTTTATTTTTAATTTGACTTATGCGAAATATGATTTCGCTTGTCAATCTTATATACGTTTAGGTATCTACTTTTTCAGAACTGCCTAACCTGTGGACATTGTAATTATTACAACGGTTATATTTTTCATATAACAGATTCAAGGTGCACCTCATTTCGCTTTACCTTTTCCCCTATAAGATAGAGAAATCACTTTATTTAGTTTTATTAAAAAGGAATTTTTCACAAGAAATTGTGAATCACGACTTGAAAAGCGAATACTAAAATGTTAGAATATAGATAATCACTTTTCAGGAAGTGTTTGGAAAGAGCAGTCATTGTTTGGTTGGTAGCCTTGCGACTGCTCTTTTGTTTTCCTTTTGTGATTATATAATATCATATGTTTTTATATTTGTCAACTATTTTAATGAATTATTTTTCATTTATTTTAGTTACTGTTTTTTTATTTATAACAGTTAATATTTTATTTGCATCATCGAGACTAAAATTTGACTTGTTTAGAAGATTGCTAAAACCTTGTCTGCTGATACCTAACTGATCTGCAATCCAACTTTTTTTATATCCAGACTCTTTTATTGTCTCGTCAACTGCCTGTCTTAATTCAGCATTATTATTTATGTCCATTGTTTCACCTCCTATTATAATAAGGAAAGTATACCATAAAAACAAAAGTTAGTCTAACATTTCACTATTCACTTTTCAAGGTGCAAATTCCTTTTTGTAATTGGGTGTTCGTTTAGTCAGATTTGACTTTACTTTTCAGATATGCTACACTTTAGTTGTTAATTAGTATGTATCGTGCAGTAAATCTGTACACCCTATGCAAGTTTTACGGCTGACACTTTGTTTGCAATCTCATTTGTTATCTGTGTATCTGTCGTTTAACTTGATTATATCTTATCACTTTTATTTATGTTTGTAAATAGTTTTATTTATATATTTATTGTTTTAGTACATATTTATAATCAAACACGCTATTGTATTGCTTTATTTTAGTAAATATGTATAATTATATTTATAAACAAAATATGGTATAATAAAAGACTTTAAAAGAAATGAGGTATAATCCATGTTAGAATATAAAAATACAGAACAGTTTTTAAGTGATTATAGAAGTTATTTGATCGAAAAGGGAATCACTAATGCTCACGTTGCGCGGAAAATAGGAATATCTCCTCAGCAATTACAAAATGTTTTTAAAAAAAAGGAATTAACTGTCAGTGATGTAATAAAGCTATGTAATGCGATTGATTATAATTGTAAAATTATGATTGAGTAAGTAATGTTAGATGTATAAAGTTTTTTGACCGCATATAATAAGTAGTAACACGGTTTATGAGTGTGTAGCTTTTATTTGATTGTGATCTATGGTATAATTATCTGTAATAATAAGTAAAGGATTTATAGATAGTATGTTTAGATATAAAATAGATATATTAAAAGCACTCGCAGATCGTGGATATAATGCTACTAAAATACGCAAAGACAAGATTATGAGCCAGGCTACCATGCAAAACATACGGCAAGGTAAAGGTATTACTACAGATACAATCAATACGATCTGTCTTATTTTAAGATGTCAACCGTCGGATGTCATAGAGATTATACCGACGGAAGAAGAAAAGATAAAATACTTTTAACACTAATTTTAGTGCTTGACTTTGCACTGTTTTTAGTGTTATTATAATTATAGTCAGTAATGACAAGAATTCAAGAAAGGATGGTTATAATTGATTGACATTGATATATTACAAAAGCTAAATACACCTAATAAGATAGTATTGACTAAACACGCAAAAGATAGAATGGTAGAAAGATGTATTACTATCAATGATATTGTAAACGGTATTAGCACAGGCGAAATCATAAAACAATATGAAAATGATAAACCTTTACCGAGTTGTTTAGTATTAGGGTTTTCGATAGATAATAAATATATTCATATCGTAGTCAGTCATGACAGTGATTATATTTATTTGATAACAGCATACTATCCTAATATAGATCAGTGGGAAAGTGATTTTAAGACCAGAAAGGTGTGATATTATATGTTATGTATTGAATGCGGTGCAGTCGCTGAAAAGGGATATACAACAGACGTTACGGATTTAGGAAACTGTCTTGTTATTATCAGAAATGTACCATGTTATAAATGTACAGAATGCAATGAGATTATTTATACCGGTGACGTTGTACAGGAAATAGAAAAGATTGTTAATATGGCTAAACAATGTTTACAAGAGGTGTCAATTATCGATTATAACAATTATAAACAAGTAGCATAAGTATGATAGCGGTGCTGATATGGCGTCGCTATTTTTTGTATGTTATCGTGTCAGTGTGTATGTTAGTGTATATTAACTTGTGTTATGACTGTATAGTTATAGTATGTTATATGATACACATGTAATACTTGTGTAATAATAGTGAGTATAGTTGTGTGTTTGTGTGGACTGCATCACGTTGTTGTGTAGGATGTTTAGGTAAACTAAACTAGGAATTATTACTTTTATTAGTGTAGTATTGTTTTGATGTATATTTATACACAAATTATTGCATAGTTATACACATGATGTGGATAAGTTTGATTTTAAAAAATGGTATAAAAGTGGTGATGTGGTACTCATTTGTAGGTTATTTTGGATTGCAAGTGGGGAATATGTGTTGGTTTTTGTTTAATTTTGTGTGTCTGGTGGGAAATTTTGTTTTGAGGTAAGTTTTAAGGCAAAAAGTTATCCACATATTATTTTGAGTTATCTACATTGTGTTGATAACTTTTTTAGTATAAAATTTTTCACTCCCAAAATCGAACCCTTCTCGGAATCCTTCAGCAGTCCATAGATTTTACCGCCCACAAAAGAGCTGTTGCTGCACAAAAACCGCATCATAAAATCAACAGATTGTCCATAAAATCCCTATATACTGCCCCCTGCTTTCAGATCTTCGCAATTAAAACTTTTGCACTTTTCATCAATGTGTAAAAGTCCATAAAATAGTATAATAGTGTAGTATTACACCATTCCATAATAGGGGCGGTATTAAACATTTTTGACTTGTGTTATGCATCAAATATAGCAGGTATGGGTTCTATCCACACCTCACTACCAAAATTTCGACCTCCGATTTCCACACCAAAATTTTCATCTCCCACTTCAAAAATCCAAAAAATTACCTAAAAATACTTCGGGAACTCTCTCGACCAACAAAGCATAAACACTGCATTTCTACCATTCTAAACAGTCCAAAAATAACCAAAATCCACCACAATATCGACTCATACCCCAAACAAACTCTTACCGTTACTGCATTTCCCCGAACTCAACTTATCTTCCCAAAAATTACATACAAAACACCTTATCAAAATCCATAAAACCACGTCACCTTACCCCTAAGTGTACCCACATAAATACTGGCATCCCCCGGTATAAAAACATCACACAAAATTACCTCTCTACCGAAGTACCATATTTTCAAAATTACTGACACAAAAAAATAAGCAGCCAATTCCTAAGATAAGTTCTTAAGAACCAACTGCTATTATTTATAATCACCCTATAATTATCTAATTTTTTCAATAATATTTATTAAATATATCCCCATCTATATCACTAATATCATGAACCGGTACCTCAGTTCCATTTTCAAATATTACAACTTTTCTGTATTCGTGTATCTTCTTTATTCTCCCACTCATTGAAATATACTTTCCACCATCTTTCTTTAAATCTTTTTCAAAATATGTGATTCTGACATCCGGATTAACATCACCGTCATCTAAGCATTTTCTTAAAATATTCAATCTCTCATTCAGCCTATCCAAAACATCCTCATCAAATTCAATCCTTTTATCTGTTAATCTTGCAGCCTCTTTAATTTCTGCATCATAACCTGTCAATGCAGCAAATGGAGAAAATTGAGCAGCTCTATCTCGTATACTCATTTGAGGATATTTTTTAGAGACAAAATGTGGTAGATCAATAATATCATCGTATTTACCCATAACACACCCCTATGCTTTATGTCCACCAATTTGATTATTCCTATCTATTGCAGTAGATCCTTCTTGTAGGCTCATGCCTTTTAAAATTGCATTCTTCCCAAATTTTTTCTTGATATCCAAGATAGCTTTCTGAATATCTTTTTCTTTTTTAAGTTGTTCCTGGTCTACTGCATTTTCCTTTTCAGCAATCATATCAAATAAATTAAGCTGTTCATATCTATCCTTTTTCGCTTCCTTTTCGCTGATCACATGATTTGCAGACATATTGATTCTTCTGACAAGTAAATTTTCGTCTACAATTCTACTGAATAAATCAAGCACAGCTCTTACAATCATGCTAGTAGAAGACGTATAACTATCTAAATTTACTGTTCCATGAGCATGTTTTGGAATCTTTCTCCCATATTGATCAAGAGAGAACTCACCTTTATACTTACTCATTCTGGAAGAATCCAATAGATTTTCTCTATCGTAGCCAATCGTTAATACAATCTGATCCGTTACAAGATTCTTACTAACCAAATCTAAGACCAACATCTCGGTCATTTCACGCACAATAATTTTCGTTTTATCAAAATCAGTCCCACAGTGTAAAACCTGTCCGCTTCCAATACTATTGCTCTCCGGCTTATATGCTTTAATATCTGCAATTGTAACCGGTTCATAACCCCATGCATGGTCAATCAAAAGCTCTGTATTTTTACCAAACATTCTGCGCAGCAAGTCTTCATTATAATAATCTGACTCTTTTCCAAGAGAACATCTTGCGATATCGCCCATTGTATATATTCCTACAGATTCCAATTTCTTAACATACCCTCTACCTACTCGCCAAAAATCAGTCAATGGTTTATGTTCCCATAATTTCTCTCGATATGACTTTTCGTCCAATTCTGCAATTCTCACACCATTTTCATATGCAGGTATATGTTTGGCAACAATATCCATTGCTATTTTACAAAGATACAAATTAGTTCCTATTCCTGCGGTTGCAGTAATTCCAGTTGTATTCAAGACATCCAATATCATCTTCTGTGCAAGTTCTTTTGCGGATAATCCATACGTATTCAAATAAGAAGTTACATCCATAAATACTTCATCAATAGAATACACATGGATATCTTCAGGAGCAACATATTTCAAATAGATATTATAAATCCTTGTGCTATATTTCATATAAAAAGCCATACGTGGTGGAGCCACAATATAATCAACTTTTAAATCCGGATTTGTATCAAGAATTTTTTTACTATATGACTGTCCGGGAAACTCACTCTTTTTCAATCGGTATAACCTTGTTGCATTAATTTCTTGTATCCGCTGCACAACCTCAAATAATCTTGGTCTTCCAGATACACCATATAATTTTAAAGACGGCGTTACTGCAAGACAAATTGTTTTCTCTGTACGACTGTTGTCTGCAACAACTAAATTCGTATCCATTGGATCCAAGCCACGTTCTATACACTCCACTGACGCGTAAAAACTTTTTAGATCAATCGCAATATATGACTTATTATTCATGCAGCACACCTCCTATTATATGTATCATAACAAAAAATTTAAAATTTATCCATATAAAATCGAAAGTATGTTTGCTTTATTATGCGCCTGTATCAAACAAAACAAAAAGAGCAGATTAGGATTCTAATGAACTCTTCTGCTCTCTCTGTTTTTAGCAACTATAAAATAAATTATAATTACTATTTATTACTACTCTAAAACACCTACAATTTATAATTATAATACTACACTTTCGTGTTTTTATCAAGATATTTTTACATATTTCGAC
>OBXA01000960.1_pt1 | contig 19169 bp, 18 predicted proteins | sample 1538121 | NCBI WGS metagenome assembly OBXA01 (sample SAMEA2580133, study PRJEB22360) | human gut metagenome | biome: human gut; feature: human-associated habitat; material: faeces | place: Denmark | collected 2008/2010 | reverse complement strand
GGGCATCATTTAAAGGACGACCGCGGTGGGGCCATCGGCACCGCCGATGACGGCAATAGCGGCAGAGCCATCCGTGACCCCCGCCGGTGTGCCTGCATAGGAGGCTGCCATCTGGATGGCCGTATCCGGGCCAAGCCAGTGGGCCACCACGCTCAGCACCCCCTGCATCAGCTCGTCCATCAGCGCTGCACCCTGCGCAGCCAGCAGATTGCCCAGCACCAGCATAATTGCAGTGTCCAGCAGCATTGTACCCAGACGACAGGTGACGAATGCACCAAATTCCCTCGCCATGGCCTTGCCCTGCGTTTTGCTGCGGAACACAAAGGCGCGGTTGGTGCAGTAGGCAAACAGGATGCAGATGATATTATCCAGCACATTGCCCCAGCTGTTGGCGGCTGTATAGCCAAACAGCTTGTTGAACAGCGCATACAGCACAATGTTCAGCAGGGTGCACAGCACGCCGAAAACCAGATAGCTCAGCACTTCCCAGTGTTTCTTGATCCAGTTTATCATAAAGTTATGTCTTTATTTTGTATTTTCTCTAAAAGAGAAAATTGGAATTTCAGTTATAAAAACAGCCCCGCCGCCGTTTTCCCGGCAACGGGGCTGTTGATCGCATTGTGTCAGAAGCTTTTCTTCCGAACGAAAGGCTGATTACTCAGCGTCGTCGTTCAGCAGGGCCTTCATAGACAGGCTGATGCGCTTCTTGTCGAAGTCGACATCCAGCAGCTTCACATCGACCATATCGCCGACCTTCAGTACGTCAGAGACCTTCTCAACGCGGTCATTGCTGATCTCGCTGATGTGGACCAGACCATCAACACCCGGCAGGATGCGGACGAATGCACCGAACTTGGTCAGGGAGACGACCGGAGCATGGAAGGTGCTGCCGATGGGGTAGTTGTTCTTCAGCTGCTCCCAGGGGTTGTCCTCAGCCTTCTTGTAGCCCAGAGAGACCTTGTGGTTCTCGGTGTCGATGTCCTTCACATACACTTCGATGGTGTCACCAACGGAGACGACCTCGGAGGGATGCTTGATGCGATTCCAGCTCAGCTCGCTGATGTGGCACAGACCGTCCACACCGCCGATATCGACGAATGCACCGTAAGAAGTCAGGCTCTTGACAACGCCGGTGTAGGTCTTGCCCACCTCAACGTTTGCCCAGAACTCTTCACGCTTTGCCTTGTTCTGCTCAGCGGTCACCTTGTTGATGCTGCCGACGATCTTGCGGCCGGAGCACTCGGTGACAACCAGCTGAACGTGCTGGCCAACCAGAGCGGTGTAGTCCTCATCACGGCGCATAGTAGCCTGAGAACGAGGAACGAACACCTTGACGCCCTTGACGTTGACCACAACGCCGCCCTTGTTGAACTCGGTGACATCGCCTTCGACGACCTCGCCGGACTCAGCGGCCTTAGCGATCTCTTCCATGCCCTTGCGAGATGCGAGCTTCTTGCGGGAGAGCTGGATGACGCCATCCTGATCCATAACCTTCTCGACGATGAGGTCCAGCTCATCGCCAACCTTCACCAGGTCTTCGACCTTGGCGGAGGAATCATCGGTCAGCTCGCTCAGCTTGACAAAGCCGGTCTGCTTGGCTCCGATATCCACCTGGATCTCGTTGGCAGAGATGCTGGTCACGATTCCTTTCACAATACTGCCTGCATGAACACGCTTCTCCTCGGATGCGTTCAGCATCTCCTCGAAGCTCATGCTGTCATTGATTTCTGCGCTCATACTGTTAAGTACCTCCTCAATAATAGACGATGGCGTTGAAGCCCCTGCTGTTACGCCCGCCGTTTTTACATCTGCAAACCATCCCGGCCGAAGTTCGCTCGCTGTCTCGACCGTCACGGCTTTCGTATGCTTTGCGGCGACCTGTACCAGCTTTTGGGTATTGGAAGAATGATGACCGCCAATGACAACAATGATGTCGCATTGTTGGCTGAGGTCTTCCGCTTCCTGTTGCCTCGCCCACGTCGCATTACATATTGTATCAAAAATTCGGGCGTTTGTATAGGCTTTTTTGAGAAACTCCGAACTTTCTTGCCATTTTGTAACCTGAAATGTGGTCTGTGCAACTGCAAACAGGGGTTTTTGCGGGTCAGAGGGGCCTTTCCATGCCTTCAACTCGGCCAGATCGGCAAAAACGAACACCTCTCCGCGGGTGTGGCCCACGATCCCCTGCACCTCCGGATGGGTCTTGTCGCCTGCCACCAGCAGCACTGCCCCCGCCTTTTCGGCCTCAGCGGCAATGCGCTGGATCTTCTGCACGAAGGGACAGGTGGCATCATGGTAAGTGATGCCGCGCGCATCCAGCTCGTCGTACACGGTGCGCGGCACGCCGTGACTGCGGATGACCACCTCGTACCCGGCGGGCACATCGGCGATGGCATCCGCCACAAGGGCACCCTTTTTCTGCATATCCTCCACAGCCTGCGGGTTATGGATCAGCGGGCCGAGGGTGGCCACCTTGCAACCTTCGTTCAGCAGGCCATAGGTCAGGTCCACCGCCCGCTTGACACCAAAGCAGAACCCCGCCGTTTTGGCAACTCGGATCTCCATCTTTTACGCCCCCATCTTTTCCCACGCATCCAGCAGGGCCTGCTTGTTGGCACGCAGCTTTTTGGTGTCGCGGCGGCTCTCCATGGCAAACTGCTCTGCAGGCATCGGCTCGCCGTAGATCACCCGTACTTTGCAGAACAGGTGCATTTTTCCATCCGGCGTATCGTACAGGATGCGGCAGGGCACTACGTCCACCCCGGCCCCCGCCGCAATGACGAACAGTCCGCTCTTGGGCGGCAGAAGCTTCCCGTCCTTTTCGCGGGTGCCCTCCGGGAAGATGAGCAGTGTTTCGCCGTTTCTGCACTTTTCTACGGTCTGCTCAATGGCAGCCATTTCATCCTTTGTGCCGCGCACGCACACCGCGCCGCAGCAGCGGAAGAACCATGTGAGCAGGGCGTTGATCTCGAACAGTTCCTTCTTGGCGAACACGATCATCCGCCTGCCCCACCGGGTGACCACGATGAACACCGGGTCGATGGCGGAGACATGGGTGGGCGCAAGGATGCAGCCCTTTGTCTGCACCTTTTTCAGGTTTTCGCGGCCCTCTACATGGATGCGGAAGCCGATATGCCACAAAAGCCACGCAAAGGGCACTAAGATGTAATATAATATCATTTTATCGTTTTATTCACTTTCTCCGCAATGATCTTCTTCATTGCAGCAAGGCTCTGTTCAAAATCCAGCTCCGAAGTGTCCAGCAGCACGGCATCGTCCGCCTGCTTCAGGGGCGCAGCGGCACGGTGGGTGTCCTGATAGTCCCGCTGCTTCACGTCGGCCAGCACCTCTTCATAGGGAGTATCGATGCCCTTGGCCTGATACTCTTTCCACCTGCGTGTGGCGCGGGCTTCCGGCGTGGCGGTGAGGAAGATCTTCACCGTGGCATCCGGCAGCACCACCGTGCCGATGTCGCGGCCGTCCATCAGCACGTCCTGCTTTTTGGCCATATCCCGCTGCAGTTCCAGCAGAAAGGCGCGCACAGTCGGGTTTGCGCCCACGGCAGAGGCAGCCATACCTGCGGCCTCGGTGCGGATGGCGGTGCTCACATCCTCTTCCTTTAAATAAATGTGCTGCTCACCCTCAATGGAGGCCAGCCGCAGCTCGATCTGGGGAAGCAGCGCGTTCACTGCGTCGTTGTCCTTAGGGTCCTTGCCTGCGCGCAGGGCATACAGGCCGATGGCGCGGTACATGGCACCGGTATCCACATAAATATAGCCCATTTCAGCCGCCAAACGGCGTGCCAGCGTAGATTTTCCTGCACCTGCAGGCCCGTCGATCGCAACAGATACCATGTTGTATCTCTCCTTTTTAAACTGAACGATTTAAAATGGCCTCCGCATTCGCTGTGGCCATCTTCAGCGGAAAATCATTTTAATATTTTTGCGCTCTGCGGAGCGCTCCAAACACATTTTCACCGGATGGGGTCGTAACGGAGAACTGCATTGCTGCTCGTTCCCTTCGGGAACAGTTGCGCAGCGGTCTGTGAGACTATCCCGGCAACAACCCTTTTTGTGAAAACGTATTTTGAAAACGACCACAGTCGTTTTCAAAATACAAATCAAAAAAATCTATTCCTATAAATATGCCCAGAGCAGCGCGGAGGGCATTTAAAATTGTTTTATCTGTAATTACAGATGATTTGCAAATGCCTGTGCAGTGCAGAAGGCGATCTGCAGGTTGTAGCCGCCGGTATAGGCATCCACATCCAGCACTTCGCCTGCAAAGTAAAGGCCCAGCGCCTTTTTGCTCTGCATGGTTTTGGGGTCCACCTCCCGCACGGACACGCCGCCGCTGGTGATCACCGCGTGGGCCAGATTGCCCCGGGCATCAATGGACACCCGCCAGTGCTTCATCAGCTGCACCAGCTCCCGCTTCTGTTCCCGGGTGATCTGGTTGGCCTTGGTAGCCGGGTCGATGCCCCAGCGCGCCACCATCACCGGCTGCATACTGGACGGCAAAAGCTTTACCAGCGCGCCCTGCGCCGCATGGTTTGCCAGCAGGGCAAAATCCCGCGTGATGCGGTCGTAAAGCTGCTCTTCGCTGAGAGCGGGCTTGAGGTCGATCTCCGCATGATACTTGTGTTTTTTCATGTCGCCCAGATGGCTGGAGGCGCTCAAAGTCAGCGGGCCGCTGATGCCAAAATGAGTGAACAGCATTTCGCCCTGCTCATCAAAAATGGCCTTGCTGTCCTCGAACAGGGTCAGGGTGACGTTTTTCAGCGCCAAGCCCATCATCTTTTTGCAGTCCGCGTCATGGCTCACAAGACTGACCAGACTGGGCACCGGCTCGATGAGGGTGTGCCCGGCCTGCTGGGCCAGTTTGTAGCCGTCGCCGGTAGAGCCGGTGGTGGGGTAGCTCACGCCGCCGGTGGCCACCAGCACGGCATCCGCCCGGTACTCCCGGCCGGAGGTGCCCCGCACACCGATGCACCGCAGTGCCGGGCCTGCCTTTTTCTTTTTGGGGTGGCGCGGGTTTTCCGGTGCGGCGGGAGCTGCTTCCGGCTCCGGTGTTACCTCTTCCAATAGCAGCTTTTTCGCGCCGTCATGCACGAGTTCAGCATCCTGCGCATAGCGCAAAAGAGCCTGCCGGATCTCCTCGGCCTTGTCGGATACCGGGAACACCCGGCGGCCGCGCTCCACCTTCAGCTCCTCGCCAAGGCCCTCGAACAGTTCCATGGTCTTTGCCGGTGGAAAGGCCCCCAGCGACGAATACAGAAAGCGCGGGTTCGTGCGCACATGGCGCAGAAACTCCTCTGCCGGGCAGTCGTTGGTCACATTGCAGCGGCCCTTGCCGGTGACAAGGATCTTCTGGCCGGGCTTGTCCATGTGTTCCAATACCGTCACCTGATGCCCCTGACGCACGGCGGCACCCGCCGCCATCAGTCCTGCCGCGCCTGCGCCGACGATCAATACTTTCGCCATCCGTTTTCTCTCCCATCGCCTAATAATACGAGTCTATCATACCAGAATCGACACACAAAAGCAATGTGTTGCCATATTTCTGCCAATTACAACAGCTGGGCAAGGATGCTGTTCTGCACGATGAGACCCGCCGGGGTCAGGGCAAGGGTGCGGCCATCAAAGCTTGCATAGCCCGCCCGGACGCAGTTTTGCACAAAGGCCAGCTGTGCGGTAGAAAATTCTTTCCCGTAATTTTTTTTGTATGCATCCAGCGAAAGGCCTTTGCGCAGACGCAGCTGTAAAATAAGGTAGTCCTCTGCGCCGCAGCTGCCGTCCATCACCGGGGCGGCGGCATCGTTCAGGAAAGCGGCGGTGTCCGGCGGGTAGTAGAACCGTCTGCCGCCCATGCAGGAGTGCGCCGCCGGGCCAAGGCCCAGATAGTCGCCGCAGTCCCAGTAGATGAGGTTGTGTCTGCCCTCATAGCCGGGCTTTGCAAAGTTGGAGATCTCGTACTGTTTGTAGCCGTGGTGTTCCAGCTGTTCCACTGCATAAAGGTAAAAATCGGCGGCTTCATCGCCGGTGGGCAGGCCTTCGGGCGGATGTTTACCAAAGGCCGAATCCGGCTCGATCTTCAGCAGATATGCCGAAATATGGGTAGCCCCACCACCCTCGATCAGTTCCAGCGTTTCGTCAAACTCGGCTTCGGTGTAGTGCGGCAGTGCCAGCATGATGTCGCCGCTGATGTTCGTAAACCCTGCGCGCTGCGCGGCGGCAAATGCAGCCCGCGCCTGCTTTGCCGTGTGCGGTCTGCCCAGTGTGCGCAGCTGGGTATCCCGGGCAGACTGCACCCCGAAAGAGATGCGGTTCACGCCCGCCTCCCGGAAGCCTGCAAGGCTTTCTTCCGTCACCGTCTCCGGGTTTGCTTCCAGTGTGATCTCGGCCCCCGGCATCGGCCGGGCCGCATCGATCAGCCGCTTTGCCTGCTCCGGGCGCAGCAGGCTGGGCGTGCCGCCGCCAAAATAAAGGGTGTCCGGCTGCAGGGGCCTCTCCGGTGCAAAGCGGTCAAGCTCCCGCACAAGAGCCTCCACATAAGCCTCCGGCACGCCGCGCTCACCGGGGTGGGAATAGAAATCGCAGTACCTGCATTTGGAAAAACAGTAGGGTATGTGTAAATAAAGCCCAAGAGACATACAATATCACAGCCTTTTTCATGAAACGTTCATTTCTATGCAGTATACTATATTCCGTAGACCGGAGCAAGAAAAAAGTGTTCCGGCAGAAAGAGACTGGAGGAGTCCCATATGGATTACAATTACAATGGTTACGATCGAGGCTACACGGAGCCTGCCATGACCTCGGCTGACTATATGAACCGCACCTACCGCTGGATGGCGGTAGGCCTGCTCATCACCTTTGCCGCGGCGTTCGTTACAGCCGCTACCCCGCTGCTGTACGTTGTCAACTCGCTGTATCTGGTGTTCACCATCGCAGAGTTGGTGCTGGTGTATGTGCTCAGCTCCCGCGTGCAGAACATGTCGGTGGGCGGTGCAAGAGCCACATTCTTTGCCTATGCACTGCTCAACGGCATGGTGCTGAGCTACTACTTCCTGATATTTGATCTGGGCACTCTGGTGCTGGCCTTCCTTGCCACCTCGCTGTACTTCGGCCTGATGGCGGTCTACGGCACTACTACCCACAAGGATCTGTCCGGTTGGGGTCCCAAGCTGATGATGGGCCTGTTCGCGCTCATCATCACCGGCTTTGTGGGCATGCTGTTCGGCATGAGTTTCCTCACCACGGTGCTGTACAGCGCTGTCGGTCTGGTGGTGTTCATGCTGCTGACCGCCTACGACACCCAGAAACTGAGCCAGATGTTCTCCTACTACGCCTATGACGGCGAGCTGGCTGAGAAGGCTTCCATCTACGGCGCACTGACGTTGTATCTGGACTTCATCAACATCTTCCTGTATGTTGTGCGCCTGCTGGGCATGAACAGCCGCCGCCGCAACTGATTTTTGATCTGCAAAGGCTCTCCCGAAAAGGGAGAGCCTTTTTGTTTGGTAATATCATTTAGAATATCCTCCGCTTCACTCTGGGTATCAGCACAGAAGGCCACAGAGGGAAGATGCATTTTCCGGCTGCGGCCCTTCCCGTGAAAGTGCAGGCCAGCCAGACCCGCAGGTCTGGCTGGGCTGCTATATTACAAAATATCATTTCCTCTAAATATGCCCAGAGCAACGCGGAGGGCATTTAAATAAAAGAATGCATAAAACCTGCCCTGCTGTCCCACACTAAGCCCAGAAGCAATGCGTACACAATGCAGCAGATGGGAGTAACGACAATGGAGCAGATCAAAAAGTTTTTGCGCAGCAGGGGCTTTACACTGGCACTGCTGGCCTGTCTCGTCGCAGCCGCAGCGGCGGGCGTGTGGGCAGTGCGCACCGTGCGGGATGAACTGAAAAAGAGCTACGACGACCTGACGACCCCGCAGGAAGAACCTGCACCGGAGCCGCAGCTCACCCTTGACCCACAGGAGGACGATGTATGGCAGCAGCCCGTGACCGACGCCGCAGAATCTGCGGCAAATGTACCCAAGCCCGCATCCTCTGCGTCCTCTTCTGGGGCGCAGTCTGGCTCTGGTTTGGTGCACGAACCCTCCGCACTGCAGGGCGCATCCTCACCTGCCAGCAGTTCAGCTGCGCCTGCCTCCACGCAGCCCGTCTCGGGCAGGATCTTGAACGCCTACAGCGGCGATGAGCTGGTGTACAGCAGCACCCTTGGCGACTGGCGCACCCACAACGGTGTGGACTACGCCTGTGCGCAGGATGCACAGGTGTGTGCTCCCGCCGCCGGTAAGGTGACCGCCGTGGACACCGATGGCCGCTGGGGCAGTGTGGTGTGCATCGAGGACAGCGCCGGGCACCTGTGGCGGGTGTGCGGCACTGCCGACCCCACGGTGCAGACCGGCGATGAAGTGAGTGTGGGCCAGATACTTGGCCGTGCAGGCAGCATTCCCAACGAATGCGCCGAGGAGACGCATATCCATCTGGAAGTACTGCAGGGTGAGCAGTACCTTGACCCGGCAAAGCTGCTGAACTGATGCAGTTTGCCGTATCCCCTGCGTATTTTTTCAGTAAAATATTCCAAGCAGCAAAAAATCGGAAAGGCCGTTCTGGTCTTTCCGATTTTTCATTCTATAGGATAGATGCAGGCTCAGGCATTTTCCAGCTCAACCACCGGCCAGCCCAGAAGGCGGATGGCTTCGCGGTCGTGGGTAGCCAGCAAGACAGGCTTTTCTCCGCAGCGCTCCCGCAGCAGCGCCGCAGCAGCGGCAAGGGTGTCCGGGTCCATGCCGGTAAAGGGTTCGTCTAACAGCAGCGTATCGCTGGCGGCCCACAAAGCCCGCAGCAGAGCTGTGCGGCGCTTCTGTCCGCCGGAAAGCCGTGCTGCAGGCAGGGCCAGTGCAGCAGCATCCATGCCAAACTGTTGAAAATCTTTTATGATTTGCTCCTTGTATTGTTCTGCACTGCCGGGCAATACCAGCGTCACGTTCTGCACAGCTGTCAACTGCGGGCAGAGCCGGTCTTCCTGAAACACTGCTGCCACCCGGCCAACGCCCTGTACTATGCCAGAAGTGGGTTCTTCCAGCCCCATGAGGATGCGCAGCAATGTGGTCTTGCCCCAGCCGCTGGGTGCCCACAGTACCGCCGGGCCTTCCACCGTGAGGCAGAGATCCCGGAACAGCGTTTTCTCCCCGAACTGTTTTGTCAGATGCTCGATGGTCAGCATTGCGGCACCTCCCCGGTCACGGCGCGGGTCACGCAGTCCAGAAGCAGCAGGAACAGCTTTTCAAACCCGGCGCTGAGCAGGATGATCACAAACGTCCATGCGAACAGCTCTCCGGTGGAAAGGGTGATCTTGGCCCGGTAGAGTGCATCGCCGATGCTGCCATTGGGCAGGCCGATCACCTCAGCGGCAACACCGCTCTTCCAGCAGATGCCAAGGGCCACGCTGCATCCCTGCCGGAAGGCCGGCAGCACCGCAGGCAGCCACACCGCCCGCAGCCGTCGGCCCAGCGGAAGGCGAAACACCTTCGTCATCTCCAACAGCTGTGGGTCTGCGCTCTGGATGCCGGTGCGCACCGCACCGTACAGCACGGGCAGCACCATTAAAAAGCTGATGAGCACCGAAAGCGATGCCCCCCGCACCCACACCAGCGCCAGAATGATAAAGCTTGCCACCGGCGTGGCTTTGACCAGCTGCAGCACCGGAGCAAGCAGCACATCTGCCGTGTGCCACGCCTGTGCGGCCACAGCCAGCACGATGCTTACGGCCACGCCCAGCCCAAAACCCAGCAGAATGCGCCCGGAGCTGAAACCCACCCGCTGCCAGAACTCTGCCTGCGGCAAAAGCTGCAAAAGAGTGCGCACCGCCTGCACCGGCGAAACAAGGAACACCTCCTGTCCCACCGCCATGGCGGCGCACTGCCACACCGCCAGCCAGAAGGCCGCAGCGCCCAGCCGCTGAAAAAATTGTTTATGTCGCTTCATAAACTTACCTGCTCCTGATTACAAATAAATGCATGACGGCAGGGAATTTCTTCAGCGAATGATCCGAGGATAGGACCCTGTTGCCATAAGGCAACAGGGCGGGAGCTGGAAGCCCCGAATTTCGCGGAGAAAGCGCCCTGATAGCCTGCTCAGTTCTACATTATACATTATAATACCATATCTCTTTCCAAACGCCAATGACCCGTGCATCATGATGCATAAGAGCTTATCATGCCTGTCATTACTTTTCTTCATGTTTTTCTTTCTTGACATGAAATGCATAAAACGATAAACTGAACTGTATAAATCTCTGTCATCTTTGATGCAAGAAAGAAATGAGGTGTCTGTCCTATGCAGAAGCTCTCCGGCAAAAGCCTGCTTTTGGTCAGTTTTACGCTATTTTCCATGTTTTTTGGTGCAGGCAATCTGATCTTCCCGCCGCATCTGGGCGCACAGGCCGGTACCAGCCTCTGGCCTGCCTTTGCGGGCCTTGCCGTCAGCGCCGTCGGCCTGCCCATTGCGGGCGTGGTGGCTGTGGCACGGGCAGGCGGTCTGGATAAGCTTGCCGGCCGGGTGCATCCGGTGTTCGCCATGGTGTTCACCATTCTGGTGTATCTTTCCATTGGCCCGTGCCTTGCCATTCCCCGCACGGCAAGCACCTCGTTCCAGATGCTGGTGCCGCTGATAGGCGGCGGTACCGGGCTGCAGCTGGCCTACTCGGTGCTGTTTTTTGCAGCGGCCTTTCTGGTGGCGCTGCGGCCGGAAAAGCTTACCGACTGGCTGGGCCGCATCCTCTGCCCCTGCCTGATCGTGCTCATCGTGGTGCTGTTTGCCGGGTGTCTCATCCATCCGCTGGCGGCACACTACGGCACACCCAGCGCAGAGTACGCAGCCCTGCCCGCTGTGCAGGGCATCCTGTACGGCTACCAGACCATGGACACGCTGGCCGGGCTGAATTTTGGCGCGGTCATCGCCCTGAACATCCGCGCCCGGGGTGTCACAGAAAGCCGTGCCGTGGAAGGCGGCACCATCCGGGCCGGTTTTATTGCAGGCGGGCTGATGCTGGTGGTCTACGCCATGCTGGGCCACGCCGGGGCCGAGACCGGCACGGTGTATCCGGGCCTTGCCACCGGTGCCGAGGTGCTCACCGCTCTGGCACAGCAGCTGTTCGGCCGGGCGGGCCTTGTGCTCATTGCGGCCATTTTTGTGATCGCATGCTTCAACACCTGCGTGGGCCTGATCGCCTGCGTGGGGCAGTATTTTCATCAGCTTCTGCCCCGCATCCCCTACCCTGCCCTTGCCGCTTTTTTTGCTGTGGCCAGTATGCTGGTATCGAACCTCGGCCTTGCTGCCATCATCCGGCTGTCCACTCCAGTGCTGAACGCCATTTATCCCGCAGCCATCGTGCTGATCCTGCTTTCCTTTATGCCGGGCCTTGAAAAGCACCGGGCGGTGTATCCGCTGTGCATGGGCCTGACCGCCCTGCAGAGCATCGCCGCTGCGCTGCCGCTGGGGGCAGTATCTGCCGCCGCCAACGCTCTGCCGCTGGGCAGCATGGGCTTTGGCTGGGTGCTGCCTGCGCTGGCCGGGCTTGCAGGCGGGCTGCTTTTAAACAAATCTGATCTGCAATAAAATAACCTGAAAGGCCCGGTTCCCATGTTACAGGGAGCCGGGCCTTTGCTATTTACTGCAGTTTTTTGCGTTTTTCGTAGTCGTTCAGGGCGGCAAGCGCTTCCTTTGCCATGGGCACCAAAGCTATCATGTTGAAAATAGTCATCAGGCCGATGCCCACGTCGCCCAGATCCCACACCACCGTGTAGGCCTGCATACCGCCGATCACCAGCATGGCCAGCGCGATCAGCTTATACACGGTCTGGCTCCACCAGTTGTCGCCGCACAGATAGGCCACATTGCCGCGGGCATAGTACAAAACGCCCAGAAAGGTGGAAAAGCTGAACAGCGCCAGCGTGAACGCAATGAACACGACACCAAAGCCGCCCAGATGGTACTGCAGGGCAGTCTGCAAAAGGTCCATGCCCGCAAGTCCTTCTGTGATCTCCTGCGGCACCAGCAGCATCAAAAAGGCCGTGCAGCTGCAGATCACCACCGTATCGATCAGCACGCCCAGTGCCTGCACAAAGCCCATCTTGACCGGGTCGTCGCACTCTGCGGCGGCAGCTGCACAGGGTGCCGAACCGCTGCCCGCTTCGTTGGAGAACAGGCCGCGCTTGACACCGTTCATCAGCACAGCACCAAAGCCGCCAGCCACGGCCTGCCGCAGACCGAACGCTTCCGCAAAGATGCGCCCGAACACCGCCGGGAGCTTGGGCAGGTTGAACAGCACGATGCCCACGGTGATGACAAAATAGCACACCGCCATGATGGGCACCATCACATCCAGACTTTTCACGGTGGCATTCTTGCGCAGCACGATCACCGCCGCAATGGCCGTGAGCACCAGTGTGGTAGTAAGCGGCGGAATATGGAACGCATTTTCAAACGCGGAACTGACCGAGTTGGAGATCACTTGACTGATGCCGCACCAGCAGATGAGGCCAGACACCGCAAACAGCGCCGCTACCACAGAGCGTTTGAGCTTTTTGCCGCGCCTGCGCTCCGCCAGCACATGCAGATAGTAGGCCGGTCCGCCGCGCCAGCCGCCGTACAGCGGGTCGGGCTGGCGGTATTTCTGGGCAAGGGTGGATTCGATAAAGGAGGTGGACGCACCCAGAATGGCAGTGACCCACATCCAGAACACCGCACCGGCACCGCCTGCAGAAACAGCGGCCACCACGCCCACCAGATTGCCCATGCCCACGCGGGTGGCGGTGGAAATGACCAGCGTCTGGAAGGAGGAAAGGCCGTTCCTGCCTTGCTTTTTCTCGCACACGGCGGCGATCATATCCCGGAACAGCCGCACCGGCAAAAGACGGGTGCGGCAGGTGAACCAGATGCCCGCCGTGAACAGCAGCACCACCATGAAGGAAATGCCGATGCCGCCGCCCAGCGGGATGGTGAACAGGTCGCCCCACAGCAGGCGATAGACGGATTCGATAAGATTTACCAGCAAGGCAGATTCCTCCTGTAGATCAATGGAATGAAGACGATAACTTCATTATAGTACAGTACAGAAGAATTGTAAAATCTAAAATATTGATAGAAATAATCGATGGAACAGGATAACTTGACAAATCACATAGCTTCGATTATACTACAAACAGAAGGGGCGCTGACTGCAAAGGTCAGCTTTCCATCCCGTTAGTCAAAAAGATTGACCGCTCGAGTTGGGGAACTGTGAGGCGGTCAATCTTTTTTGTTATCATCGCTTTTCATCTGGGAAAACTTTGCCATGACCTCAACGGTCAGACGGATCACATCCACGACCAAGCTCAACAACGCGAGAATGAACGTGAGCAATGCGAGAGTCTCCAGCAGATTCATTCGATATCCCTCCCTTCGCCTTCAAGGCTCCGGGCAGGGTACTTTCAAAAAAGTTTCCTCCCGGACCTCTGCTTGTTCTATGTAGAAATAGAAAAACCAGCGATACGGGATAGAAAGCATGACCACCAATTTTGCAATCAGCGCCTTATTGTTATTTTAACACAATCTTTTGGGAATTACAACAAAAGCCGCCCGGCGGTCATCCCGGGCGGCGGAGGAAGATGCACGCTGCTGCGCGCAAAACAGAAGATTTTTACAGAATGTCGATGTACTCACCGGCCAGCGCCTTGTTCATGCTGCGCACGGCACAGAACTTGCCGCACATGCTGCAGGTGTCGCTGTGGTCGTCCTCCGGCAGGCGGGCATCGCGGATGGCCTTTGCGGTCTCCGGGTCCAGTGCGCAGGCGAACTGTGCATCCCAGTCCAGCACACGGCGGGCATCGCCCATCTTATCGTCGATGTCCCGGGCGTGGGGGATGCCCTTGGCGATATCGGCGGCGTGGGCAGCGATCTTGGAGGCCACGATGCCCTGCTTCACATCGTCCACATTGGGCAGAGCCAGATGCTCGGCGGGGGTCACATAGCACAGGAAAGCTGCACCGCTGGCTGCAGCCACAGCGCCGCCGATGGCAGCGGTGATGTGGTCGTAACCGGGGGCGATATCGGTGACGAGGGGTCCCAGCACATAGAAGGGTGCGCCCATGCAGATGCTCTTCTGCACCTCCATGTTGGCAGCCACCTGATTCAGGGGCACATGGCCGGGGCCTTCCACCATCACCTGCACGTTGTGTGCCCATGCGCGCTTGGTCAACTCGCCCAGACGCACCAGCTCCTCGATCTGGCACACATCGGTGGCGTCAGCCAGACAGCCGGGACGGCAGGCATCGCCCAGCGAGATGGTCACATCGTGCTCGGCGCAGATCTCGCAGATCTCGTCAAAGTGCTCGTAGAAGGGGTTCTCATTGCCGGTCATGCTCATCCAGGCGAACACCAGAGAGCCGCCGCGGCTGACAATGTTCATCTTCCGCTTGTGGGTGCGGATCTGGTCGATGGTCTTGCGGGTGATGCCGCAGTGCAGGGTGACAAAGTCCACACCGTCCTCAGCGTGCAGGCGCACCACGTCGATGAAATCCTGCGCGGTCAGGGTGGCAAGGTCGCGCTGATAGTGGATGACGGAATCGTACACGGGCACAGTGCCGATCATCACGGGGCACTCGTGGGTCAGCTTCTGGCGGAAGGGCTGGGTGTTGCCGTGGCTGGACAGATCCATAATGGCTTCGGCACCCATGTTGACGGCGCTCATCACCTTCTGCATCTCCACGTTGTAGTCCTTGCAGTCGCGGGAGACGCCAAGGTTCACGTTGATCTTGGTGCGCAGCATGGAGCCGACACCCTCGGGGTTCAGGCACTCGTGGTGCTTGTTGGCGGGGATGGCTACCTTGCCCTCGGCCACCCACTGGCGGATCTCCTCGGTGGTGCGGTATTCCTTCTTTGCCACAATCTCCATCTGCGGCGTGATGATGCCCTTGCGGGCAGCATCCATCTGAGTGGTATAAGTCTGCATACGCTCTGTTCCTCCAAATGACAGTTTATCTCTGAACAGCAGGGTGCTGGTCATACAAGGGTAGGGAAAGGCAGCCGTCATTCAGAAAAAACAGAACGTTCTGGATGCCGGCACCTGCGCAAAATACGCTTTTCATGTTGGTTTTCTCCATGAATTTTATAACGCGGCCCAAGGTGGTGTCCCCGGTTTGCCGCGGGATCGGTCAGATGATCTGCTCCGACAGGGCTTTCAACTCTTTGCACTCGGTCTCGATGTCGTCTGCTGCAAAGATGGCGCTCACAAGGGCCACGCCATCCACACCGGTGCCCTTGAGCTGCAGGATGTTCTCCTTGTGGATGCCGCCAATGGCCACCACCGGGATGTCCACGGCATCACAGATGGCCTTCAGGGTCTCGTGGGGCAGAACATCCACATCGGTCTTGGTGTGGGTGGCAAAGGCTGCGCCCACGCCAAGGCAGTCTGCGCCGTGCTTGACGGCTTCCCGTGCTTCCTCCACACTGTGGACGGAAACGCCGATCATCATACCGTCGCCCACACGGGCGCGCACCTGCGCTGCGGCCATATCCTCCTGCCCCACGTGCACGCCCTCGGCGTGGCAGCGGATGGCAATGTCCACATTGTCGTTCACAAAGAACGGCACGCCGTAGCGCTGGCACAGAGCATGGATCTCCACAGCCTCTTTCAGAAAAGCTTCGTCGTCCAGCTCTTTTTCACGCAGCTGCACACAGGTGACACCGCCCTTCAGGGCGCTCTCCACCTGTTCATAGAGGGTCTGTTTGCCCACCCATGCGCGGTCGGTGACGGCATACAGAAGCATGTTCTGCTTATCGCACTTCATAGTTTGCTCCTTCTTCCAGCTGATCCGGGGTCATATTGTAAATGGCATCGATGATATAATTGCGGTAGGTGGAGTTGCCGTCCAGCGGGGTCAGGCGCTTGTGGGCGGTCTCGCCCGCAAGACCCATGGCGCACACTGCGGCTGCAGCAGCTTCCAGCGGATGGCCGGGGTTGGCGGTGACGAACGCCGCCGTCAGGGCCGAAAGCTGGCATCCGGTGCCGGTGATGCTGCTCATCATAGCATTGCCGTTGCGGATGCAGTAGGCTTTTTCGGCATCGGCCACGATGTCGATGGCACCGGTAATGGCAATGACGGCACCGGTCTGAGCCGCAAACTTTTTGGCAAAGGCCACGGCAGAATCCAGATTTTCCTCAGTAACTTTATCGGCCACATCGGCATCCACGCCCTTGGTGGTTCCCGCGCCGGAGGCCAGCGTTTTGATCTCGGAGATGTTACCGCGGATCACGGTGAACTTTACGTCCCGGAGCAGGCGGAAAGCCGTGTCGGTGCGCAGGCGGGATGCACCCGCACCCACCGGGTCCAGCACCACAGGATGGCCCAGCTGGTTTGCCTTTTTGCCCGCCAGCAGCATGCTGGTGATGGTGCGGCTGTTCAGGGTGCCGATGTTGATGTTCAGACCGCCGCAGATGGTGGTGATGTCCTCCACCTCGGCGGCATCGTCGGCCATGATGGGCGAAGCACCGCAGGCCAGCACCATGTTGGCGCAGTCGTTCACGGTGACGTAGTTGGTAATGTTATGGATGAGCGGGCAGGTGCGGCGGACATTTTCAAACTCTGTTTTAAACATTTGCACGCACCTTTATTAAGAAAGGCTGTTCTGCATGGAGCGCAGTGCGCCGGAGCGCTGCAGGCTGTACACCAGCACGCCCGCAATGATGGAACCCACTGCAGTGGAGATGAGGAACGGCACGATGTAGGCATAGAACGCGATGTCGCCGGCGCTCTTGCCCATGAGGAAAATGGCCACCGGGTAAGCGCACAGGCCGCCCAGAATGCTGGTGCCGAACACCTCGCCCACCATGGTGGCAAGGATGTTTTTGGTCTTATGGTACACAAGGCCGCACAGCAGTGCGCCGAACATGCTGCCGGGGAAGGCCATCAGGCTGCCCAGACCCAGCAGATTGCGCAGCAGCGAGGCCACAAAGGCCACGCCCACGCCCCACCACGGGCCAAGCAGCACCGCGCAGGTCACATTGACCATGTGCTGGATGGGTGCACATTTGCTGCCGAACATGGGGAAGCTGAATACGCTGCCCACCACGCACAGAGCGCACAGCATGCCGGCCAGCGCCAGCTTTTTCACAGAGAGTTTTTTCATAAGGCAAGGCTCCTTTCCAAACCTGCGGAAGCAGCAAAAACCATACAGCGCCTCCGCAAACAGCCCGCACCCGGTGCCAGACCCGGCGCAGGAACTATAAGAAGCGGTCGAGACTTGCTGGTCTCCTCTCACGCCGGAACACGGCTTCCCATCGCTGACGGTCACAAAGCTCAGGGCGCTCCCCCTCAGCCCGCTGCGGCACTTCCGCAGAAAAGTACAAGGTATCCTCCTTAATGGTAATAGGTACACAACAAAAAACAGGAGACACCTTCCGCGGTGCCTCCTGCAAAAAATCATCCATTCTGACTTCCTACGGCGGCATTATCCGCATCAGGTAAAAGGGTCGAAGTTTGGGTACTTCCTCTCAGCCTGCTTTACAAGCTCCCCTGTATTTGATTGTGACTGTATTCTACACCCTTTGCGCACAAATTGCAAGAGGGGGCAAAGGCGCGCACAGCGGTGCACCGAGCAGGGCACCATGGCTGCCAAGGGCGACCGCTTTGAACCCGAAGGCTGGACCCCGAAGTTCAAGGTGATCGAAGTGTGGAACAAGGCGTTCCCCGCAGCCTGATGCCGGCAGTGTGGATGCCGTGCTCGGTTCGGACCTTTTCCGTGAAAATGGGGCTGTTGCAAAATAGCTCTCTGAAAAAATCATGAACAAAACCCGGAACCTTTTCTCGGCCAAAACGGCTCAAAAAGGGTTCCGGGTTTTTGATATTATGCTGTTTCCGCCTTATCCGTTCCACCCTCTGGCAGAGGGGTCCAGCATTTCGGTGGCAGAGTAAATGAGGGCGTTGCAGATGGCTGCAGCCACATTGCTGCCGCCCTTGCGGCCCATGGCGGCGATGGCAGGCACGCCGTATCGCTCGCAGGCGGCAAACAGTACTTCCTTGCTTTCCACCACATTCACAAACCCCACCGGCACGCCAATGACCAGTGCAGGCCGCAGACCGGCTTCCATTTCCTCCGCAATGGTCAAAAGGGCCGTGGGCGCATTGCCAATGGCCAGAATGGCCCCCGGGTGCTCCCGGGCAGCGCGGTGCATGGCGGCAACGGCACGGGTGGTGCCCGCCTGCTTTGCGGCTTCGGCCACAGCGGGGTCTGCCATGTAGCAGATGGCTTCACCGTTCAGTTTTTTCAGGCCCGGCTTTGTGATGCCCGCCAGCGCCATATTAGTGTCGGTAACGATGAAAGCACCCGCGTGCAGGGCCTTGACTGCGGCTTCCACCGCGCCGGGTGTAAAGCGCAGATTTTTGGCATAGTCGAAATCCGCGGTGGTGTGGATGACCCGCTTGACCACCGCAGCCGTCTCCGGCGGCGGGGTCAGGCCCAGCTCGTCCAGTTCCCTTGTGATAATGGAGATGCTCGTCCGTTCAATGTCGGCGGGCAGATGATGCTGCGGTGTCATGTGTTGTCTCCTTTTTGCATTCCCATGGCGGCATAGATGGCGGGCATATCCAGTGCCGCGCGCACACCATCGGCAAGCAGATCAAACTGCTGCTGACGGTACTGCTCCATGGGGATAAGCTCGGCCCCTGCCGGATCGATGCCCTTCCGTTTGCACAAAAATGCGGTCAGTTTTTCGGTCAGTTCGCCGGTGTCGAACAGGCCGTGCAGGTAGGTACCGAATACACCGTCCTGCACACAGCCCTCCGGCGTGCCGTCTGCAAGGATGCAGAACGCACTGCCCCGCACCTCGGTGCGGCCTGCGTGGATCTCGTAGCCCGTCAGCTTTGCGCCTGCAAAGGGTTCTGTGGTCACACAGGCTGCGGTCTGGGTCAGGTGCTTTTCGGTGCCGAACACCGTCGTGGTGGGCAGCAGGCCAAGGCCCCGCAGGGTGCAGGGGGTGCCGCTCTCCTCCCCTGCCGGGTCGCAGAGCTGTTCGCCCAGCATCTGATAGCCGCCGCACACGCCCAGCACCGGCGTACCGGCTGCCGGAAGCCCGAGCCCCGCCCCCTCCCGGCCTCGAGGACGA
>OBXA01000958.1_pt1 | contig 19201 bp, 7 predicted proteins | sample 1538121 | NCBI WGS metagenome assembly OBXA01 (sample SAMEA2580133, study PRJEB22360) | human gut metagenome | biome: human gut; feature: human-associated habitat; material: faeces | place: Denmark | collected 2008/2010 | reverse complement strand
GCCCTATCATCTTCATATGCCATCTTATTTTTTAGAGACATTTACTGAATATCCCGAAATAGGAAATAGAAATACAGGTGAAGAACCATGCTAACAGGGGATACAAATAGCTCTAGCTATAACTTGACGCATTTGTACCCCCTATTTGCAACAATTAAAGGACAGGAAGATGTTTATTCTTCGTGTTGTGATTTCTGGAACTCACTGGGAGTCATTCCAAATTCCTCCTTAAAGCAAGTGGTGAAATACTTCCGATTAAAATACCCCAACGTAGCGGCAACCTCTGTTACACTTTTGTCTTTATCTTCCAACATGTGTCTGGCATGCTTCATCTTGATGTTCCGGATAAAATCCAATGGAGTTCGGCCTGTTATGGCTTTCAATTTACGGGTCAAAGTAGAACGGGACATATTCATGGCATCAGCTAGAGCTGTCACATCAAAATCAGGCTCAGTAAGGTTATCTTCCACGGCTTTTACCGCTTTCTCCAATAGAAGTTTGTCCAGTTGTACAAACTCAGGTTCAGGCAAATTCACCTTACTATCCAAATAAATACGCATTTTAATCATCTCCTTGCTGTCCGCCCACATTTCATTATTCTTACGGTCCACGCGTTTCAGATAAAGATACAGACTATAACCGGATACACCCATCACTATCAATACATAGAACAAATACGCCCACCAAGTTTCATAAAAAGCAGGAAGGCGTCGGATAGTCAGTTCAGTTACCTCTTTACTCCAAAGACCATTTTCATCCGTCGCTTTCACCTGAAAAGTATAAGTGCCCTTACTCAGATGATTATAAAAAGCCGAGTTTTTTCCACCTTCCACATATACCCACGCTTTGTCCACTCCTATCAACCGATAAGCATAGCGTATTTTTGAAGCATAACGGTGGTTAAGAGAAGAAAAACTAATTTCCAAATTCTGATCATCGGGATGCAATTCTATCCGGTTAATGGAATTGCTACTCTTTCTATCTCCGAATATCAATGATTCTCCTTGCAACTTTATATCAGTTATCTTGGTCTTCACTGCACTAGCCTTTCTTTCCAACCCGTTTGATGGAGTAACCATGCAAATACCCGGAATGCCGCCCCAATAAATATTGCCATCTTTTGCTTGACAAACAGCAGTGGGAAGAAAGCGATGCAACAAGATAGAACCATCCGTGGTAAGATAGGTGCGGAACGAACCGTTACGAGGATTAAATTCTATCAGTTTCTGGTTTGTATCAATCCAAATATGATTATATGCATCAGCCACTATTTGATTCACCTGATTACCGTTCATACCGCAAGCCTCATTATAACTGACCAACTTATTCTCTGAAGGATCATAAGAATAGACTCCTCCGTCACAAGTTCCCAACCACAAAATCCAATCGGGAGCAATAGACAGACAAGAGAAATTCTTGTCCAATTTGAAAGAACGAAGTTTTTCATCCGCCGTTGTCTGAAACAAACCGTTGTCTTGAGTACAAATCCATATCAACCCTTCCTTATTCTCCACGATTCCCATCACATGCCCCACATCGGGATAAACCTGTTTAATTCTTTTCTGACGGACATCATAACTGCAAAGTCCTTTGTTCAAGCCTATCCACAAGATTCCGTGCGAGTCTTCATACAATTTGGTCACCGTAGCGTTCGATTCCACCTGCCCGTTCAAATCAATAAGATCCACCAGATACATCTCCATACCCTTACGGATCATACCATAAACCAATCTATTCAAATCTTTTGCCACCCAAATACCGTTATTAATACGTGCTCGAGTCATCTCTCGTCCGTTATCCAAAGACAACGAAACAAGCTCGGGAAAATCCGAATAGATTTTCACTTTATCCTGCTTCAAGTCATATAACACCAACCCGGTTCTTTCTTGCATCATCCACATCATACCGTCTCCGTCATCACACAAAGCCATTACAGCCGGACTGTGGTTTACTCTGTCCGCCAAAGCGGGCAAGGCATAATCCTTGGTCATATTATCCATCAGATGTACAATGAAACTAGGACGGTCAAAGGCCGACACCCATAGACATCCCCTCCCTTTCAGAACTTCTACCAACATATGATTAACAGGCAGAAGCCCTGTCTGGAATTTCAATTGTTTTAACGTCTTATCCGGTTGTATTTGTAAGGACATGAAATCGTGCCCGGTGGTTAACCAGATATACCCCAGTTTATCATCCTGTACCAGACTAAGGATGACCCCATCCTCCTCACCGGCAGCATTGACCGGTATTTCAGAATATACAAACATAGAATCTTCAGGAGCCGAAGGGTCAAAACGCACCACACCATCCCCCCAGGTTGCCAACCAGAAGTATTCCTGTTCATTATCCTGAACCATCACCGTAGGATTTTGTCTTCTCATCTTATCAGGATAAGGAACGAACTCGTCTTTTTCTTTGTCCAAATGATATACCCGGCCATTCCACACAGAAATAATAATCTCATGGTTGCGGCTCTCACAAAATCCGGAAATAGTAGTTCTTCCGTACTTATTCCGGAGGGGATACTCTTTGACCAACTGTCCGTTGATGTCATATTTGGCCAATATAGAACGATAGCTCAGCCACATATAGCCGTCACTGGTAGCATATAGATACATCACCGGAATATTCTTCAAACGCTCCCGGTCCATAGGATGTACACTGTAGTCCGATTTATCAAGAATATACACCCCTTTGTCTGTACCGAACCATATATTCCCCTTCTTATCCTCAGCGATACACTCCACCAAATTGTCCTCTAATAATCCCGGAGTTTCAATGTCCGAACGAAACACTTTCACATGATAACCGTCATCACGACATAATCCGTTCACCGTGCCATACCACATATATCCTTCGCTGTCTCTGAATACGCGATGAATGGCATTTACCGGCAGCTGGTCAATGGTAGGGATATCTGTAATAGTTATGTTCTGAGAACACACCAAGAAGGAGAGAAAAGATAGTATAAAGGTCAATATATATTTCATTGTGCTTTCGGTTAGAATCATAGACTGCCACAAAGTTATAAAAAAGAAACCGGATACTCTAGCAAATTTTAAAATTTGCTAAAGTATCCGATAATTGCTCCACTCGCAGGTTTCCTTCTTTTGAAGCTTCCTCCTTACATCTGTGTCTTTAATTCTTTTCGGTAGCTTCTTCAGCAGTCTGTGTTTCCACCCCTACGGGAAAAGTATATCAATAACCGAAACCGGTTGCTTTTACATACACCTTATAATCTTTAATCATGCCGGGAGCTCCCTGTTCCGCACGTGGCAGAATACGGAAACCGGTCACGTTATATTCTTTGCCGAGATCTATCACCACCTGATGAGGATAAGCCGTATTATCTACCGTCTGCCAGAAAGTACTTTCTTGCAGGTCATAAATCTTGTCGGCTGTGCGGTTACCGCTACGGGTTTCCTCGCTGTCGGCATAAACAATCTTCCAGTTTTCACGAGAGATTTTCTGTCCTTTCTCATCCAACACATCAAACTCCGCAATGGCGGCAATGTTGGTATTATCAAAAGAAGACAGCCCTTCCAGACAGAAGTAACGTCCTTTCGTAACAGGAACTTTCACTTCTTGCCAACCGTTACCTGGTTTGAAAGTACCGGCAGATACCGGTGTTTCCTTCTCCAGTTTGATGGTCTGCCCCTGTTTACGATGCGTTTCAGGAACAGCCACACGAAGCATATCCAGGATAGGTTTGTTCAATCCGACAATGGTTGCCTCTTTCGGGCCTTTCAAGTCAAGAACGATGATTTCATTCACTCCTTTTTTCAGCCAACAACCCGGCATGAACAGGGTTTGTTGAGGACCGATTTCCCAGAAACGTCCCATGGCATGACCGTTCACCCATACCATACCTTTTCCCCAAGACTCCATGTTCAGGAATGTATCAGCCACCTTATCCAAGGTAAAAGTAGCGCGATAGTAGGCCGGAACACTTTCATCATTTTTCTCTATGCCACAGGCGGCAGACGAGTTCATATCCTGAAAGTTCCGGGAAGATACAAATTCATAATCTACGGGAAGATTATAAACAGTCCAGCCTTTCAACGTTTCAGCATTCTTACCGTTCACCAGTTCCACTTTCTCGGTAATTCCCTTGCGGTCGTGAATGGACTTGTCAAAGTTCACACGCCCCATGGCTTCCACCAATAAATCAAGCTGTGTACCGGCTTTTAATGCAGGCAGTGTAAGTTCCTGTTCTCCACCACGGCGATCCAGACGCCCCAACAGTTTCCCGTCGGCAAAAACCTGTGTCCAGTCATGCTGTTCGGTGATTTTCAGAACGGTTCCCGCTTTCACATCTTCCGGCAAATGGGTACGGTACAGGATACTTCCCCAGCCTTGGTCAAATTTCTCCATCGGCTGGATTTCCTCTGTCTGCTTCGGTTCGGACAGATTGTCAACCAACGGAGCTATTTGAGTGAATTTAATGGCAGGGATTTCCATAACCGGTAAAGCTTCAGGAACTTCAGGCAATGTCTGTCCTTCGTCCAAGTAGTCCTTCAACATATCACGTAAAGCAAAATACTTGTCGGTGGTCCAGCCTGCTTCGCTGATAGGAGCGTCATAGTCATAGCTGCTGCACATAGCCGAGTAAGCCGGATTATTGGCACCACCCCACCAGCCAAAGGTCGTTCCTCCGTGGGTCATGTACAAACTGAAAGAAATACCTTTGTCCATCATCTCTTTCAGGCCATCCACCATGATTTGTCCGTCACGGGTTTCGTGCTTGCGCCCCCAGTGATCAAACCATCCGCTCCAGAACTCGCTGCACATCAACGGAGCGTCGGGACGTACTTCTTTCAGTTTGGCAAACTGCTTGTCGATATCAGCTCCCGTACCAAAATTTATAGTCCAAAGCAAATCATCCAAACCATTATTCAGGAAATTAGAACTCCAGTCACATTGGAACAAAGGCACTTCAGTAAAGCCTGCGGCACGTACCGTATCACGGATGGCAGACACATAGGGCTTGTCCGTGCCATACGAACCATATTCGTTTTCCACCTGCACCATGATGATGTTACCACCACGGGTAATCTGCAAATCCTGCAACTGCTTGCCCACTTCATGCATAAAGGCTCCCACGTGCTGCATATAGAAAGGATCGAGAGTACGAAGCTGCACGCTGTCGTTCTTCAGCAGCCACCAAGGCAGCCCACCCATTTCCCATTCCGCACATACATACGGACCGGGACGCACAATGACGTACATACCATGCTTCTGAGCCAATTTACAGAAAGCTGCAATATCTTTATTACCTGTAAAATCATACTTACCGGGAGTTTCCTCATGCAAATTCCAAAAGACATACAGACAAAGCGTATTCATGCCCAATGCTTTACACATTTCAATACGATGTTCCCAGTATTCACGGGGAATACGCGGATAATGCACCTCTGCCGCTTTGACCACGAACGGTTTCCCATTCAGCAGAAAGGTATTCTTACCCGCTTCGAATGTCCCGGGCTTATTGCCGGCACATCCTGCCAGCAGCAGGACCGCCAGCAACAAAGTCAGTAATTTCTTCATGTTTATTTATCTATTGTTATTTTTCATTCTTGTTTATCCGGATTACCGTAAATGAATAAGCCGGCAATTCATACCCGAATTTCTCGCTTACCTCCATTGTACCGGATACAGGACGAACCTGTTGGTCTGTCGGTTTTCCTGCCAAAACCGTCTTTACGGCAGTGATGTTCATTCCTTCCAAAGACGGGAGCTCCACTTGCGCATTCACCGCTACCGGCAGCAGATTCACCAGTTTCACGATCATATCTCCTGTCTTTCCGTCGCGGACTACCGACACACCTATCCGTTTCTTCACCGCATCTTGTGCATTATCCAAAGTCACGGAAGAAGCGATGTATTCACTGCCCGCATTTTGTCCGTACATCTGCTGCGCATAGTAACCTACGGTGGGTTTTACCTCCGTATTATTGAAATAAATCAAATCCGGATTCCACTGGGTATGTCCCTCCTTAGCCAGTAACGGAGCGTAAGAAGTCATGGTCACCACATCGGCATTACGCTCCACGGAAGTCAGGTACAAGGCCTCGGCCAAAGCTGTTTCTATATTGTTGGGACGTCCCGGCAAATGAGCCGCATACTCTCCCAAATACACTTTCGCCTTGTTACGGTCATAACGGTCATAGAAATCCTGATTGTTGATAAACCATCCCGGGGTGTTATAATAATGTTCATCCACCATCGGAATACCCATCTTAGTGGCGAATTTCCAGCCTTCCTCATAATCACTGCCCTCATAGAACGGGCCTACCGTTCCGATAACGGTCACTTCGGGATATTTCTCCTTCACCGCATTGAAAATCATGGTGAAACGTTCTTCAAAGATATCGGTAATCAAATCCTCGTTACCAATACCGATGTACTTCAGATTGAAAGGTTTGGGATGTCCGGCTTGCGCACGCTTCTTTCCCCACACGGTCTTCTTCGCATCTCCATTCGCATATTCTATCAAATCCAGTACATCCTGCACGTACTGCGGCATTTCCTCCATCGGGATTCCGCCTTGCTGACCGCCGCAACCCAGTTCGCCTACCGAGTGATGACTGCAAGTACCCGAATTCTGACAAGGCACTCCGGCTGCCACTACAGGAACAGGTTCGGCCCCCATATCCTCGCAGAACAAAAAATATTCATGATATCCCAGACCGCGGGTCTGATGATACCCCCACAAATTGCGCAGAGGCTTGCGTTCCTCCAACGCTCCTATAGAGCCTTTCCAATCATAAATATTGTCCACACCATCTCCGTGAGCCACACATCCGCCGGGGAAACGGACAAAACGGGGATGAAGGTCCGCCAAAGTCTGTGCCAAATCGGCGCGCAGCCCGTTCTTCCTGCCTTTAAATGTATTCTGTGGGAAAAGAGAAACCATATCCAAGGCATACTTCCCAGCCATCTGCGGACAAACGGACAACACGGCATCCGCAGCATCCGCCGTTGCCGTCAGTACAGCCTTTTGTTTTTTCCACTCTGTAGATGAAACCCGAATAGCAGCCTGCGCAATTTCCTTGCCATCTTTGGTAGTCAGCCTCACAAGCACTTTTCCACCTTTCGTATCATCCAGCACTTTGGAAAACACAGAGAAGTCATACTTCTCACCTTTTTTCACGGCAATACCGTCAAAACCGTTATTCACCAAGGCAGCACCCGGGCGGTGTACCTCTAACACTGCATAGTGAGCATTGTTAGCATGGATGGGACTGTCCTCACTGACAGACAGTTCCGCATCAGTACCCTGTATACTCCACGCATACGTGCTGTTCCAGTTCTTATCTCTTGCACCGTCTTTGGCAGAATATTCAAAATCACGGTTCTGAACCAGCTCCGCATAAAGTCCACCATCGGCTCCATAATTGATATCCTCAAAGAAAATACCTATCAGATGCTCGCTAATGGGCTTCACCCGTCCGGTATCCACCCGGATGGTGGCAGCGACCGGTTTCAGTCCGGCAAAGCGGACGGCATCCTGTTCGGTACGCTCATTATTCTGTATATCGCGGAATTTCTTATGCTCAGCAAAACGAATCAACTGTTCTATATCCGCATAAGGTACTTTCTGCATATAACCGTTCAAGGTATCTTTATCAAGGACAATCTGCCGGGCAGTGACCAGTCGGGGCACGGCAGGCTTCTCCGCATTGACATATTGTTGGGGAGCCCACTTCAACAAGTCGGAAGAATGGGAAGTACCCCATACTTTTCCGCTGGGGGTAAGCTGCCACCGGCAATACCAACGTCCATCTTCCGCTTTTTCCAGAAGAGGTTTAATCATTCTCTTTTCCGCCCCCCAACGCCCGAAATCACATTTCAGATAGGCAAAGCCGTCGGATACACTCAGCCACTTGTCGCCATCGGGGCTCCATGCGAATTTCAGTCCGCTGCGTCCCTCGTCTTCCGGATGGGCGTAAGAGAAGATGTAGACCGAATCGGGCTCATTATATACTTTTTCCACGGCAGCACAGACGGATTGGCCTGCTGCCAATGAGGCGATTGCCAGAGATAATAAGGTCTTTTTCATGGTATATGCTTTATTGTCATGTTTCTTTTATAACGTGGGAACAACCTTCCTGATGGTTCCGTCCGGATTAAATTCCATACGGTCTATACATACTTCACGATGCACGCCAGGACCCTTCTCACGATCTATAAAGTTCTTATTAATACGATGATATACAATGTACCACTCATCCGTACCCGGAATTTGTAGGACTGCATTGTGCGCAGGTCCATAGATTTCCTTTGCAGGATCCTGAATCAGTACCACCGGTTTCTTAGCAACCTTTATAGGACCTAGCGGAGATTTCGACGTACCGTATGCCACATGATAGTTGGGCGAACCGGTATCATCCACCGACCACATAAAGTAGTAAAGACCATTACGATAGAACACATATGCCGCTTCACGGAAAGCGTAATCTTTCAGACTTCCTCCTTTCGGTGTCAATACGGTCAAGGTATTCTTTTTGATGGAAACCATATCCTCATTCAGTTCGGCGCCCGCCATATAACCATTGCCCCAGTACAGATAGGATTTTCCCGAAACCGGATCGGTAAACACATCCACATCAATCTGCTGTCCGTGGCCCACGGGAGATTCAGTAATAATGGGATGTCCCAAGTCTTTGAACGGACCAATGGGTGAATCGGCTACCGCCACCCCAATCTGCTTGCCGCCTCCGGCTACAGGATTACCACTGAAATAGAAGAAATATTTATACTTTCCATCCACCATTTTCTCTTCAATGCACGGAGCCCATGCGTTTCCATCTGCCCATGCCACCTGATCGGATTTCAAATCAAGCATCACCCCTTCATCTTTCCAGTCCTTCAGATTATCCGAAGAGAAGACACTGAAATACCATCCGCCCCATCCGGGCTGTCCGTCGGTGGTGGAATAGATATAATATTTTTTAGTCTGATGAGAATACAATATCTTGGGGTCAGCATGGAAACCTTGCAGCACGGGATTGTTGGGAATCGTCATATTGCCCATTTCCTTTGAAGGCCATTTGTCGGTGATGCGCTTCAACTCGGCACGGGTAATGGGGATGATAGTTCCGTGACGCGGATGAAAATTCATCTTCACCTCACTGTCTATCACTTTAAAGTTTTTCAAATCGGTCGTTTCGGTAAACTGGTATTTACCTTTCATATAGACATCATACATCAAGATGTATTTATTCTGACCTATCAGTTTGAAAGTTCCCGCACCTTCCACCGCTTCCGGGGTCTGCTGCTTGTAGTCGGGTTCTTCCTCCCATTGTCCCGAAGTCAGTGAACGGGTAGTTGCTACCCGGATGCCGTTTCCATGTCCTTCGGTTTTATAAAACAGGTGGTAGATTCCATCTTTATATACGATATCACCGTCTATGCAAGATTTCTTGTTTTCAGGGATGAAAAGCGGTTTCGGTTCACCTTCCAGGTCGGTAAATTCTTTATTGGCATAAGCATAATAAATCACATCTGCCCCATCACCATATTTCATTGACCAATAAACCAAGTATTTTCCGGCTTCCGCATCGAAGATAGTCTGAGGAGCCCATACCCGTTTCAGTTTTTCCTGGCCGGCATAACATTTCTGCATATTGATGACAGAATGGTTCCAGTTCACCAAGTCTGTAGATTTCAGCAACACCATGGCACGATTGGAGTCCCATCCATTGTCAGAAACCATATCGGTAACCACCATATAGAATGTCTTTCCATCTTCGCAACGCAGGATATGCGGGTCGCGCACGCCACCGGTAGAACTGATGATTTTGGAATCAATGACAGGTTTGTTGTCATTCAGTGCCCAATAGGTATATCCGTCCGTACTTACCGCATAGCATACGGCTTCCTCGCTGATGTGGTTACCTGTAAAATAGGTAAAGAGATAAGCTATGTAATCTTTTTCGGCTACATTGTTTTGACTATTGGCAGATTGCTGTGCTCCTGCCAGCCAGGGCACAAGACAAGCCAAAAAGAAAGTAAGGATTTTGTGTTTCATAATAATTAGTTCAAAAATTATTTGATGCAAAGATAGAAGATACAATCCTAACGATGGGTATATAAATCTTTCAAAAGAGGGACTTTATTCGGTCAAATGGGGGAAAATAGAAAAAATACAGCAATCTCTATTTCTAAGAATAGAACATTTTCCATCTTGCAAATAGAAATTAATTAGAAGAACAAAATCATTGATTGAAGACTCAAATATTATTATTCCGAATGCTATCATAGAATACAAACCATTCAGTATTTCATTTTTTCACCTCAAATTGATAACTACCCGATTCCAACTCCAAAATAACCTTTCCATTATTTTCACCGATAAACTTGATTCCAGTACTTTTTTTTAAAATACCCTTTCCGTTCTCCTTCACATCTTTTACAGATGAAGCAGGTAGATATAATAAAGCGGAAGTATTGCCAGGAATATTGAAAGTATATCGAATGATTTCATTCTCTATTTCCCAACCACTTTCAATACGTCCATACATAGAATCGTAATATCCTTTTGCATACTTCATTTTACCAGCCAAATCTATCGCCGGCTTTAAGATGAAATGTTTAAATCCGGGAAAAGCCTCATCCCGCTGTATACCCAAAGAATAATTATACATCCAACTTCCTACTGCACCAAATGAATAATGATTAAATGAATTCATACGGTTATTCCCGCCAAACCCATCCAAATGGGTATAAGAATTCAAGCGTTCCCAAATAGTCGTCGCACCCTGTTCTACGGAATATAGCCAAGAAGGATAGCTTGTTTGTTGCAATAATCTATAAGCAATATCAGAATAACCATTATCTGACAGTGCCTTACCAATCCATGCAGTGCCTATAAAACCAGTCATTAACGAATAAGATGGACATAACTTGCCACAATCAGTTGTATTCTCCCGTGTAATGGTTTCCAACAAGTTCTTTATGGCTTTTTCTTTCTGCTCATCATTAATAATATTGAATGCCAATGGAAGCACATAAGAAGTTTGAATATCAATTGATGTACCTCGTTTTTTAGGAAGAAAGGAGGAAAAGATAGTCTTACCATCATTGGGGCGAATATAGGTTTTATTAAAGAAAGTTTTCCGCTCAGCATATAATTTACTGAATCTTTCTGCATCCATTTGCTTGCCCAAAATGGTAGCTATCTTATTCATCAATTCCAAGTCGTAGATGAAATATGCTTCCCATAAGAGTGATTTATCATTTTTCTCATCTTCCAATCCCAACCAGTCACCCAAGTCACCCCATGCTCTGTTCTGAACTAGTAAGCCTGTCTCCTTCTCAATCATTTTATCAAGTATATACTGTATGTACTGACTCATAGCATCATAGTGTTCGTTCAACAATCTTTTATCTCCATATTGCTGATAACACTCCCAAGGCACTGTGATTCCGGCACTTCCCCATAACAGCCCACCAAACCCTCCTCCCAGTGGAGCTATATCGGGAAAACGTCCGTCAGATCGTTGTACGTCACGCATAGATTGTACATATCTTCTAAGGAATTGAGAGACATCAGCCAGGTAAGTCGCTGTACGAGAGAAGACAGAAATATCTCCCGCCCATCCCAAACGCTCGTTGCGTTGAGGACAATCTGTGGGAATAGACAAGAAGTTACCGGAAGAAGACCACGTAATATTTTTCCACAATTTATTAACCAATGTATTGGATGTTTCGTAGGAAGAGGCAAAGTTATGGATGGAACTAAGCACTATTCCTTTCACCGCTTCTGTCGCCAAAGGAGCATCTATACCGGTTATCTCCACAAAACGATAACCGTGGTAAGTAAAACGCGGATGAATAGTTTCCCGACCGCCTCTCGTTATATAGATATCTTGAGCCATGGCGGCACGGATATTTTCAAGCATAATCATACCAATATCTCCTTCATATTCGGGCAAATCAGGATACTTTACTTCGGCATAACGCAGACAGATTTTTGTTCCTGGTTTCATTCCTGAAAGTTGGATTTGAGGTACACCTACCATATTTTGTCCCATATCATATACAAAGACTTTTGGACGGACTTCTTCTACAGAGATTGCAGTCAGCTCATTGACCGCCTTTACTGTTTGCCCGAACTGCCCTACCAGTTTATAATTAGAATAATCATCCACCCAAGGCATATTTGGATTTCCTGATGTACTTATATGTCCGTTCAAAGTTACTTCAACAGCTGGTTTCCAACTTTCGTTTGGAGTGTATAAAGCTGTATTCCACCCTTCCATTTCCGAGTCTTTCAGAGCATCATAAACTTCTCCTTGAAAGAGACTGCCATACAGAACAGGACCATTATTACAATACTGCCAAGTAGAAGGATCCGTAACAATCACTTTTTCATGCCCATCTTTATAGGTGATAACTAATTTAGCCAATAAAGATTGCCGATCGCCGAAGAAATTCCAATTTTCTCCAGTAAATGTAGCACCTCCACTCCACCAACCTTCTGTAAGGAAAGCTCCGATAGCATTCTGACCTATTTGTACATAGTCTGTAACATCAAAGGTCTGATATAAATGAGTTTTATTATATTGAGTAACTCCAGGATTGAAATAATCCTCTCCAACACGCTGTCCATTTATATAAATTTCATAAATTCCGCGTGCCGTAACATATAGACGCGCTTTTACCACCCCAGTATCTGGAGAAGTAAAAACTGTACGGAGCATAGGAGATGATTTTCCTTTCGGAGTGAAAATTTCTAAAGCACCATTCGTTCCACCAAAGATCTGATACGCTTCATCCTTCACTGTCGTTATTACATTTTGAGGACTTCTAAAATTCATAATTTTCACTTTTGAAAAAGAAACAGCCTGTTCAGCCGGGACAATAAAGCCCATATCACCGACTACCGGAAAAGCAATGAAATCACCTCCTCTCCCCAACGGATTTAGATTGACAACGCCAATCTCCTTTTCTACATTATCAATATAGAACTTAGTGAAACCTAAATCAGAACTTAATGTTATCGTATGACAACCATACATATTGTCTTTATGAATCAGATTCTTAGGAATGGAGAAACTAGCAAAAGGCATGTCCGGCTTGTCATTAGGATGGTAGCCCACCCGATAGACATTCAATATCGCTTCTTTTTTCATGGATATTGGAGCAATATCCAATTCCACTTTGATGTAAGATTCATTCTTCCCGTTTTCCAAATGATACAAGTTCTTATTTTTGTCCATCAGACGTGCATCATTAGCTCCATAAACAAGACCTGCACAAGTACTTTTTAATATTTCATTTAATTGAATTGTATATTCCAATCTGAAAACCGGAAGATAATGCGAATACAAAACCATATCCTGATCACTGCCTCCAATCCATTTGGCATCCTTCCAACCTTGATAAGTGGAATCACAACTCATTAATCCTGTTTCAAACCAAGAAGTTTCCGACATTTGTTCGCCTCTTTGATTCCAAACCGTTACAGTCCATGAATAACGAGTAGAGGGTTGCAGAGAAGTGCCATTATACACTACATTTAAAGAGAATCTATTTTGTGTTTTTCCACTATCCCACACAATGTTTCCTTTTTCATCTGAAACGATAATTTGATAGGCTGTCTGCTGCAGACCGCGTTCAGCACCTAGGGATTCCATCTGCCAACTAAAACGGGGAAGTTCAACATCAAGACCTAGAGGTGTAACAGCATATTCGGTCTTTAAATTCTTGACTATGAAATGAGCATTACCAGATTGCAACGTTGCATGGCAAGCAATACAAACAGAAAGAAGCAAAACAAGAAGTTTACAATTCTTCATATATACTAGTTTATATTGATTAAGTTATTGACATATATTTATGAATAAAGACTTTACGGAACGACATTTTTACCAAGACTAGAATTATTCAATGTCATTCCGCCAAGTTACAATATACCCTAAACCTTAAAAATAAGGGCTAAGCGCAGCCTCTGATGCGGGCAATGGAAACAAAATACGGATATCAGTAAAAGCAGTAGGAGCCACCGAAAATCCCTCGGGAAAATAATAAGCCGAAGGATTAGCTTTTACCCGCTCTCCATAAGATTTCATAACCTGTTCTGCACTTCCGGTACGTACAAGGTCAAGCCAACGTTTGTTCTCAAAAGCTAGTTCCACACGCCGTTCCTTAATAATAGCCTCGCGTACATCTGATTGAGTCGAAGCACTGCTTACAGGCAACAACGCTCTTGATCTTACTCTATTCAAATATACTAATGCCTCCTCCGTCTTGCCTTGCTCATTCAAAGCTTCAGCAATAAAAAGCAAGACCTCAGCATAGCGGTAAACCGGCCAGTTATCACCGGTTTTCCCACTTTGTGTATGAGCATGGCAATATTTCTTGATATAAGGATAAGAGATACCATGGGCGGTAACAAAGCCCACGGAAACATCTTTACGCACATCTCCTGGTTCATAAGCTTCCATAATATCAGGCGTAGGTATATTATAACCTTCTATTGTACGTGCTACCTCAGGAATACCCGTAATAGCTGTTGTTTCTTCGGCTGTTATCGGCTGCACCAAGAAGGTATAAAAGAAGGAGCTATGCAATCCTTCATTACCATCCTTAAATTGAATCTCGAAAATGGATTCCGGACCATTCTTATTAGCAAGTTCAAAAACATCCGCATAGCGTGGCATCAACTCATAACCCGTTACTTCTTTTAATACCTGTTCGGCTTCCGCCCATCGTTTCTGCACTATATATACATTACCCAAAAGAGTGTTTGCCGCTCCCTTCGTTGCCCTACCAGGCTCTTGATCCGCTTTGGATGGCAAAAGAGAAACGGCCTGTCCGGCATCTGCAATGATCTGTTTATACACATCTTCCACACTTGCCAATGGCTGTGAAGTATCAGCTTGTGTCTTGGCCGGTTTCAAATGTATGGGTACACTACCGAAATACTGTACAAGATCGAAATAAGCCAATGCCCGAAGAAAGTAGGCCTGACCTTTAATATTATCTTTTATCTTCTGATCAAAACTGACGGCATCTATCGGTTCCAACAGATGATTAACCCGTGAAATAATACGATAGTCAATCACGTATTTGGAACGTGGCACTCCATTCGTCGCATCGTCCAAAAAGTTTTTCACGAACTCAGCCTCTATCGTTCCCCGGTCATTGGGGTTATATTTATAAGTGGTATTATCACTGCGCATTTCGCCCATCGCCCATGCTCCATACGTCCCGTTATACAAATCGCGTAAAGGAGCATAAGCACCATTGATTGCCTGCTCAAAGTCACTTTGTGATTTGTAATAAACAGCAGTACTCAAAGATGTCTCAGATGGTAAATTCAAGAAATCGCCCTGACATCCTACCAATAGGCTAGATGACAGCAACATCGCCAACATATATTTATGATTCTTCATAATGGTATTCAATTTTAAAAGTTTATATTCAAGCCAAAAGTGAATGTCCTTGGTACGGGATATGTAGAATAATCTATACCTTGCAATAATGCTCCCGGTGAGTTGCCATCAAAGTCCACACCCACTTCGGGATTTCCATATTTGTACTTGCTGAATACAAATGCCTGCTGGACACTGGCGTACACACGCAGTCTGCTGACAAACTTAATGAGATTAGCTGGCAAGGTATATCCTAATGTAATGTTCTTAATGGTCAGGTTACTTCCATCGTATACAAAACGGGAATGAAAGATATCCCTTTCACGTGAAGTCCCACCAGTAGTCTTACCATAAAGTCCGGCACCGGGATTGTCAGGGGAGCGCCACCGGTCCTTCACCTCTTTCATTACATTAAAAGGACCGTCAAGGTTGGCCATACCTTGCTCTACAGCAGCGGCAATCTTATTTCCGTAAGTGCCTGTGGCAACTATAGTCAGATCAAAATTTTTGTATTCAAAATTGTTCGTTAAACCAAATGTGAATTTAGGAAGAGGATTACCGATTTCCGCCTTATCACCACTTTCATCATCGCCATAAGTAATTTGTTTATCGTCATTAACATCGTGAAATTTGATAGTACCTACTTGGGAATCCACAGCTTTAGGCGACTGGTCATAATCTGACTGGTTTACATAAATTCCATCCTGAACCATTCCATAGAATTGCCCGATACGCCCTCCTACACGTGAAATCGTACTTACAATGCCCGAATAAGCCACCAACTGATTACTCAAATCACTTAATGCCAGCACACGGTTATCACTGAAAGAAATATTGAAATTCGTGCTCCAATTAAATGTTCCTACAATATTATGGGAATTAATACTAAACTCATGTCCCCAGAATTTAAGTTTACCAACATTCCCTATCAGTGTAGAGAAGCCTGATTCTTCGGGTACAGGTAGTGAATAAAGCATATTGGATGTTATCTTGTTATAGTAGTCATATGTAAAAGTAATACGATTATTGAAGAAACCAAGATCGACTCCAAAGTCCAATTGGCGAGTTTTTTCCCATCCCAGATCATCGTTTCCAAGATTCGTAACAGCACTTCCGCTTGCGACAGTACTACCAAACACAGCATTCGTGTTACCACTTACCGTATTGTAATGAGTATAATTTCCTATATTGTTATTCCCTATCATACCATAACTTCCACGTACTTTCAGCAAAGACACACTCTTAAGTTTGCCCATAAAAGCCTCATCACTCACAATCCATCCTAAAGATACCGATGGAAAGTTACCCCACTTATTATTACTTCCGAAACGGGATGAACCATCCCTACGAATACTTGCTCCAATCAGATATTTACCTTTATAACTGTAATTGACACGACTTAAATATGAAATCATACTCCACTCTTGAACATCCATAGTCGGATTGTTCTTCACCAATGCCGCATCAATAGTCTGTATTCTATCGTCCGAAAAGTTCGAACCACTTATGGCACTATAGTCACTACGAAATCTTTGTGTAGTATATCCAAGCAACAGTTCAAACGTATGATTACCTATTTCTTTTGAATAATTAGCAGTGGTTTCGGACAACCAAGACCAATATCGGTTATTCGCTTCGTAAAGATTAGCTGCAATGGCACTTGGTGCAGCTGCAAATGCCCGTCCGGCAGTAGAAGGTTGGAAATTGTGCTGATAATTAGAACCTATATCTCCATTCAGACTCGTCTTCAAGACAAGACCTTTAAGTGGTTCATATTGCAGACTCGCATTTGCAAGCAATCTTTTCGCTTCCCGCTTGTTGACGATATCTTGTATGGAACGCACCCAATTCGGGGTCTCAAAGGCAGTGACACTGGGTGTTGTCACTACTACGGGATAGGTTCCATCTTCGTTTCGATAGTCAAGAATAGGAGGAGTCAATGTAGCGTTAGCAAGTAAACCTCCCCCACTAAAGAATGCTCCATCTGATGACGGTCGGTTTTCAAAACTATAAGTCGGAGCCAGATTGAAAGCTAGCTTCAAATTGTCGGAAATCCGGTAAGTAGAGTTAGCCCTTGCTGAAATACGTTGGTAATCGGAGTTCAACAAAACACCATCCTGATTGAAATACCCCAGTACAAAAGAGCTTGTAAATTTATCTTTCCCTGTACTAACAGATACATTATAATCTTGTATCATGGCGCTACGCAGCATAGCATCATACCAGTCATGTCCTTTACCATATTGTGAAGGATTCTGAAAAGCGGTAGGAACACTTTGCCCCAAGTCTTCATAGCTCTCTTTCTTGAATTGCGCCCACTCTGTTCCATTCATCATTTCAGGTCTGCCTTTTTGAGGCACATTCTGAACTCCCATATATGCATTGAAGCTAATATTCGTCTTTCCAGCTTTCGCACCTTTAGTTTGAATAAGTACTACACCAAAAGCTGCACGGGAACCATACAAAGAAGTTGCAGCTGCATCTTTAAGTATAGTCATTGACTCTATCTCATTCGGATTAATATCATTGATATCACCCACAATAGGAAATCCATCCACTACATAAAGAGGATTTGATCCTGTAGAAAGTGATGCAGCTCCACGAATACGGACGTTCATTCCTTGTCCTGGTACTCCCGTTCCCTGATTCACTTGTACACCTGCAATTTGTCCTTGCATCTTTTGGGTAAACTGCGCTACAGGGACATCAGAAAGTTTATCAAAATCCAATGTTTCCATAGCACCAGTAACAGCTCGTTTGGTCTGGGTGCCATAAGCTACCACTACTACTTCATCCAGCGACTTCACATCTTCTTTCAAGACAATGCTCAATGAATGATTGTCTTTCAGTTTGATTTCTTGCGGAATATATCCTGTATAGCTGAATTGAAGTATATCACCCATATTCGCTGCCAAAGAGAAATTACCATCAAGATCTGTTACGGTACCTTGACCCGATCCTTTTATCAATACCGAAACACCTATTAAAACTTCTCCGGATGCATCAGTTACAGTACCAGCTATTCCCAATTTTTGCTGCTGTGCCGCCAATGCAGCATTCCGGGTAAGAATAATATGATTTCCCGCCATCTTGTATGCAACAGATGACTCTGCAAGTAAAATCGATAAGACTTCCGCTACCGGCTTGCTGCTTACATGAATGCTTTTACGCATCTTTACGTTCACATCTTCCTTATATATAAAAAGATAGTCCGTTTGAGACTCTATCTCATTCAATATAGATTCCAACGGGGCATCGCTTCTATTGATAGTTACCCTCGCATTCTGTGAGTGACTATTTTCGGCCATCAGGCTGAACAGGCAGAAGAACAATAAGAATATTGATATTCGCATAATTCTAAATAATTGTTTTAAATCCGGATTTTCAAGATAATAAAGATCCGGCAAAGGAATGTTTTTCATACCATTGCAAATGGTTATTAATACGATTTATTAAAAATAATTGTGTTAGTCGGGTCGGTGGGTGGTGCAAACACCCATCGGCTCTTTAGTTGTTTTTCATTAGGATTGCTTCATAGGCTGATTTTCCATTTTAGAAGGTTAATACATTTCTTACTTTATATGAATGACGTCATTATCCCGATTTCTTTGATAAGTAAAGGCTACATCGTTTTGCAGAACACGCAGCGCATAGTCCAATCCATCAGAAATCCTGAATTTTCCAGTTAATGCAACCTTTGCTATTTCCTTTTTATCCATCTGTATGCTCAGATCATAATATTTCTCCAAATCTTTTATAACAATAGTTCGTTAAAAATTCGCCAAGCCTAAGCGGCTCTGGCAGTAAATAAAATG
>OBXA01000948.1_pt1 | contig 19342 bp, 21 predicted proteins | sample 1538121 | NCBI WGS metagenome assembly OBXA01 (sample SAMEA2580133, study PRJEB22360) | human gut metagenome | biome: human gut; feature: human-associated habitat; material: faeces | place: Denmark | collected 2008/2010 | reverse complement strand
GGTGCTGGAGTGCTTCATGCCCTCGCGCCAATCGCGGGGCTTCTGCATATAGGGCGTGCGCTCCACTTCTCGTGTTCGGACGCTGCCGATCACGATGTGGACGTGGATGTTTCCCGAACGGTTATGCCCATTCGGGTGAGTGCAGACGATGGCAGGATGACCGGGGAAGTTTTCTTCGCAGAATTTCAGGCCAAGTGCCTGTGCCTTTTCCATGGTCAAGCCGTTGTCGGCTGCATCTCTTGGGTCAAAGCTGATGATATACTGGTGACTTTTGATATCACCATGCTGGGTGTTCTTGCCATACTTGCGGTTTGCCAGCAGGCAGGCCGTTGCGAACGAGAAACCGCCGCACTCAAGGGTATCGAGCAGGTACGATTCTCGCAGCATGGGTCGGCTTTGTTCGTCCAGAATTACCTTGCCGGAAAATTCATCGTGCTGGTAAACGAGGTACGCTTCAATGGCAGAGTAGTCCGAGCTTTTAGAGGCGATATGCTTGAGCGTTGCCATACAGTTCACCCAGAACTTTCTCGGCGCTGAGCCGGAATGCAGTCAGGTCTGCAAGTTCGTCAAGGAGTTTCGCCCGGATCTGCTCGGTGTCCGCACCGCCGGAATTGAAGTGCCTTGCAAGCTGGTTGAGATTGCTGCCCATCTTGCTGCACTGGGCAAGCAGGGTGGAAACAGCGGTCAGGGTTTCTTCTCCGCCGCCAGCAACGATGACCGTTTTCTCGATCTTGACGTTGTGGATGGCACGGCGGATAAAAGTGGAGAGGGAGAGATTCAGGAGTTTGCAAGTGAGTTCCAGTGACGCTTTTTCCTCCGCTGTCACACGGAACTTGATGACGTGCGTTTTGTTGTTCGGCGTGTCGTGGTGCTGGGAATTGCTGGGAATCGGTTGAACATTCGTTTTGGTCATTGTACCTCCTGTCTGTTCGATAACTCCTCGGTGAAGTTATGTAAGCACGACACGCCGTTCCATTCGTGCCGCAAGGCACGAATGATGAGCAGGGTTTGGGGCAGGCACGCCCCAACAAGATCACTTCGGAAATGCAGACGCATTGCAGAAGTGAAGTCCCGAATGGACAGAAAATTTTCAAGAATTGAAAATTTGTGGCCACGGGACGGTTCTTGCCCTCTACCGCTGCGCTCAAAACCGTTTCTGGGTAATTGTTTCCGAATTGTTAAGACGCAAAAATAAGTAGAGAGTTCCACTGCTCGTGTATGTTGATCGCCGTTTGCTCCGAACGAAGTTCCTGCCCCTGTTTGTGCAGCGGCGTTGTCCGGCTCGTTCACAGAAAGTGTGAGGTCATGGCACGGTATCTCGTTCGGTCGGCTTATGCAAGATTCAAGGTACTGTATGAAGAAAGCTGGGCGCAGTGCGGACACTACGTCCTGCTTCTTTCAAGCACAAGAATAACACTTTTAGGTTGTGCAGGCAACAACTGTGAATAAAATTCGGAGATTTGTACAACCACATAAGGTTCTATTTGTAAAAAAATACCGCCCATGCAGCGCAGCGATGATTTTGTCGGGGTGAATCGGCGGCAAAATAGATCGGGTGTGTTGCGAGGCGGTAAATTCTTTTGCGGACTTTCCCTCACTGAAGTGGTGGGTCTCACGGTGATAACCAACCACTTTTTGTGGCTGTGTTCAAAATGAACACGACCACATCTTGTGGATGAATTTGAACCAATCCACAAAATCAATGGGATTTACAAGAAAAATACCACGGCATGTAGAATGCGTCAAGAGGGTTTTGAAAAATTTATTGAAGTGAAGCAAGAAAAGTATGACACATCTTGTGGCTTTAGGAAAAAAATACGCTATGTGAATCAGAACAAACCCCATTTTCTGTCTGCGGTAGATCTTTCTATTGCCGGCAGCAACAGGATGTTGCATTTTTGACCATTGTCTAACAATCGATGCAAAAAAATGCAGGGGGAAAACCCCTCAGATGGTTAGGCAAAACAAATTCACGAAGTAAAAATAGCACTCCCACCGGGCGTTGTCAAGCAGAAACAGACAAGTTTACAGGGACGAAATTTTTTCGATGCGGGAAACGTTTTGCCTCCTCTATGCCGCAGGGAAAGCTCCAATAACGAAATCTTTTTCAAAATCTCCGAAAATGCCTAAACTCCTTGACAGAGGAGACGGCAGGGCGTATTATTTTGGCAGAAGGACCGCTGAGAAGCGGCTTTTTATAGAATGAAAAGTTAGCTTTACCTAACTCAAAACTCTGCCCTATACGAAGAAATATATCTCTTCTATTTACAGGTGGAAAATAAATAGAGAAGGAACGTATCACGATGAAAATCTACACATTTGGTGCAGAGGATGCCCCGGTGCTGTTGCTGCTGCCGGGCACCTGTTGCCATTGGAAAAGCAATTTCGGTGCGGTAATCCCGCTTCTGGCTGACAGCTTCCGGGTGCTGTGCGTCAGCTACGATGGTTTTGATGAGACTGAACAGACTGAATTTCCCACCATGCTGGAGGAGACCGAAAAGATCGAGGCCTACCTCAAGACCCACTGCGGCGGTCACATCCGGGCGGCCTACGGCTGCTCTCTGGGCGGTTCCTTCGTGGGGCTGCTGGCGGCGCGGCAGAACATCCACATGGACTGTGGCATTCTGGGCAGCTCCGATCTGGATCAGGCATCGCCGATGGCGGCAAGATTGCAGACTGATTTTCTGCTGCCATTGATCTACCCTGTGGTGCGGGACGGAAAGTTTAAGGCAAAATTTCTCCAAAAGCGTCTGGATAAGCGTGCCAGAGAGTCGGGGGATTATGTCAAAGCCTTTCTGAAAATGTTCGGTGAGGCCCGCCCTTATGTGACCATGCAGAGCTGTAAAAATCAGTTCTACTCCGATCTTATCACTCCGCTACCGGATAAGATCCATGTGCCCGGTACCGAAATCCATATTTTTTACGCCCTGAAAATGGGCGCAAAATATCGTGCCCGGTATCAGCAGCATTTTGCACATCCTGTTCTCCATGAGCAGAACTTGCAGCACGAGGAATTGCTGGCCTGTCACCCGGAGCAGTGGGCGCATCTGGTAAAAAGCATTGCATTGTGAACGGTAAAACGTATCTGGAGCAAGCAGGATTTTGTAAGATCCAGAACCACAAAAATAAAAAGGGCTGGCTGTGCATCACAGCACAGAAATGAGGTGCGATCATGTCGAAAAAGGCAACGGAATTTCAAAGAAAAGCAATGAGCTGGATGTACCGGGGCAAGGAAATCTTCAAGCCGTTGAACACCGGCTGGATCGATGAGAATGTTGCCTGCGTGCGCGAATGGGTGGCGAACATTTTCTTCTACCGCAAGGGCGATACGACCATTATGGTCGATGCGGGATATAACTACGACCGCCTTGCCGAAAAAATGGGCTGGCTTGGGATTGATCCGAAGTCGATACACCATATCCTTATCACCCATCAGGACACCGACCATGTGGGTGCGGTGGAAGCAGACAGTCCGGGGCTGTTCAGGAATGCGAATCTGTACATCGGCGAGATCGAGAACCGGTATCTGATCGGAGAAGTACGCCGCAAGGTTATTTATCATCTCTATAAGCTGCCGCAGGTGACGATCAACAATGAAAAAGTGCTGCTGCACGATGGTGAGGTCCTTGATATTGACGGCATCAGGATCGAGTGTTTTCTCGTTCCCGGTCATACATGGGGGCACATGGTATACCTTGTGGACGGGAAATATCTCTTTACCGGCGATACCCTCTGGTTCGGTGCGGACGGCGGATACAGTTTTATTTCTTCGCTGGCAGAGGATAACAAGCTGGCGGTGAAGTCTTTGGCTTTGCTGGAGAAAAAGCTGAGAAAACGTGGGCTGCATCCGCTGTTCATTACCGGTCACACAGGTTGGACGGACAACATGGAGTTTGCCTTTGCGCACAAAAATGAGCTGTGCTCGCCTTTCAAGAAAAGAGCCCACGACCCCAATGCGCTTTACGATGCCTATGATGAATCCGATGATACTGAGGAAAACTCAAAAAGCGGGTACTTGAAGGGCGTGGGAAGATAAGGAAGTGCAGGCGGCGCACCGGCATTCTTTGGCGCGATGACGGAGCGTAATCCGAAAAAATAATGCTGCAAAAACCAAGGGGCGGATGGTATGAGAACTTTGGAATATGGAAAAGAACATGAAAAGACGCTGCTGTTTCTGCCGTGCACGGCGGAGCCGGAGTGGGCGTTCGCCGACTCGGTTGGCCTGCTTTCGCAGGATTACCATGTGATTCAGATCGTCTATGACGGTCACGGCGAAACGGGAGAAGACTTTATCTCTGTGGAGACGACAGTAGACGAGGTAACAGATTGGCTGCAAGCGCGCGGCATTACCCACTTGAACGCGGCATATGGCTGTTCTCTGGGCGGTGCGTGTCTGACACACTTTCTCGCCTTGGGAAAAATCCCGGTCGAGCGCGCCGTTATTGATGCAGGCATTACGCCGTATCGGATGCCGCTGATTTTGCGCCGTCTCGCCTGCCTGCGTGACAATCTTGGTTTCAGGCTCATAGCGAAGAGCCGCAAGGTCCTTGAGACGGTCTATCCGCCAGAGCGCTGGACGATGCCGGGGCGCGATCCAGTGAAGGAGTATGATGCGCTGGCGGCGTATCTGAAAACCTATTCAAAACGCACCGTCCGCAACATTTTCTGGTCGGCGAACAATTATACTCTGCCGACGAAGCCGGCTGAAATGGGCTGCCAAATCACATATTGGTACGGCGAGGAGGAAAAGCAGGCGCGACACAGCAATATCTGCTTTATAAAGCAATATTTTCCACGGGCGCAACTGCATGAAATTCCGAAGATGGATCACGCGGAACTTGTGATGATGTATCCGCAGGATTTTTATCGGAGAATTATGGAGTTCCTGACACACACATCGGCAGCTCAAAACAAAAGAAGCTGAAAGAAAGGAAAAATCAGAATGCTCTATCCGCAGCTTTTTGGATTCAACGGAGATATAGGCTGATGAAAATCATCGTTGCAATTGCTTTTTGTTTTCTGTATTGGGGCGTATGTTTTCTTGGAACAGGCACGGACAAGAAAAATCTCATGGGGCTGCGTTCTTATCCCGAAGAAGTTCAAAACCGTGTGCGAAGCGACCATCAGCTTGGAAAGGCTGTTCCGAAGAGGAAATCCACCGCTGCCGTTTGGCTCAGCAATCTTTTGCTTTTCACAGTCGTGTTTTCCGCTTTAGGACTTGCGCTGAGAGGCGTGCTGAACTTGGACGGTTATCTGTCGGCATTTTGGTACTTTCTTGCGTTCAGCGAGGGGCTTGGGTTGTTCGATCTTTTGGTGATCGATCTTCTCTGGTGGCGCAACACAAAACGTACCCGCTTCTCTTTCCTGCCGGAGAAGAAATACTATCAAAATCCGAAAAAGCATATCGAATCGTTTTGGCGCGGTATCCCGTTGTTTGCCGCAGTCGCTGCACTGTCAGCCTTGATCGTCACGGCGTTTTGAACCATACATCGTAGAGGGATGGCTGTAAGTGTGATTACACCATCTGCGGCGATCAGGATCTATACTTAAAGGAACATCCCGAATACCGGGACGAAAACGGATACAGGAGGAACAAGTAATGCTTTTACAGGTGATTTTGGAAGGTCTTGGGTTGGGGGCTTTGCTATTTCTTGTCTGTGCCGTGGGCATCCGCAAAGGGGCTGTTGGGATGGTGCATCTTTACAGCCCGGCGGTGCAGCGGCGGTGCGTGAAGCTGGGACTTACAACACGCGAAAAAATAAAGCAAAATGCTTTGATTTTCAAAGCGGTATGCGTTCCCGGCTACATTGCCTATGTGCTGGTCTGCGTCTATGGGATAAACGGTGCAAAGGGCTTTGTTCAGGGTTTCTGGCAGTTACTCGTCATCTTGTCCGTTATGAATCTCATGGACCGCCTGTTGGTTGACGGCTATTGGGTGGGGCACACGAACGCATGGACGATCCCCGGAACAGAAGATCTGAAGCCGTACATCACCGCAAAAGACAAGCAGAAAAAGTGGCTGTTCGGCACGGTGGGCATGGCAGTCATAGCGGCGGCACTGGCGACAATGATGACAGTACAGTAATCGGAAAGACCCTTCCGTCAGCGGCTTTTTCCGGTTTCTCGCCAAGGTCGGGGACAACGGGATGAAAATGCAGATCGTGAAGATCGGATTTGGAGGCAAGCTATGAAAATTCTGGTATATGGTGCAGGCGTTCTGGGGTGCAATCTGGCAAGAAATCTGCTGCGCGCCGGAAAGGATGTCACTCTGCTTGCGCGGGGAAACTGGGCTGCGGAGATCAGGCAGAACGGCCTGCGGATCAAGGACAAATTTTCGCTCCGCACCTCGGTCAGCCGCATTCCGGTGGTGACTGAACTTGCACCGGATGCAATGTACGACGTGATCTTTGTGGTCCTGCGCTATACACAGCTGGATTCCGTTCTGGACATGCTGCGGACGAACCGGACAAGGAACATCGTTTTTGTGGGGAACAATGTGCAGGCGAGGGCGCTGGCGGCGGCGCTGCCGGAAAAAAACGTCCTGTTTGCCTTTGCGCTTTCTGCCGGGCATCGGGAGGCTGACCGGGTGGTCTCCATCGACCTGAAAAAGATCACCATCGGACAGCTGCCGGGTACAATCTCCAATAAACAGCTGATCGGGCGCATTTTCCACGGCACAAAATATAAGGTTGTTTACGAGCCGAACATGGAGGACTATCTGCTCTGCCATGCCGCGTTTGTGATGCCTGCGGCCTTCGCCTGCTATAAGACAGACGGCGACCTGAAAAAGCTCAGGGGAGATACCGCGTACCTGAACCGTGTGCTGGATGCCAACATCGAGGGATACCGCGCCATCAGAAATGCCGGGCACGCCATTCTGCCCAAGGAGGATGCGGACTTTGAAGGGGAAAAGTACCGCAAGACATGCCTGCGCTTTTTCAAGCTGATGTGTGCCACTTCGCTGGGCAAGCTCTGCGCCTCCGACCATGCTATGAACGCCATCGACGAAATGAGCGCGCTGAACCGGGACCTCAAGAAATTTTTCGATGAACATGGCGCAGCCTACCCGGTATGGCATGCACTGGAAACGGAAGCCGGGAGGTACCTGCAATGAAATACGCCGGGATGCCTATGGGAATGTGGGTGCTGTTTGCCGGTTCCTTTCAAAAACAGCTGACCGCTGTGCTGGGCTATGATGCAGCCACCGCAAGAGCCATCACGAAAAAGGCAAAGCCGCAATACCGGCAGATCATCCGCAGGCTGCCGGAGTTTGAAAAGGCTGACCGGTTCAAAATGAATCTGGTCAACTGCGCCATGGTCGGCGCGTTCATTCTCTCCATGCCGCAACGCCCGGAGGTGGACAGGCTGACGGATTACTATGCAAAAGCCATGATGACAAAGCCAATGCAGTGGTTCTGCCGCAAGAGCGGAAAAAGCAAGTTTACCCCAAAGGACATTGCCGCTATGAAGGCCACCGCTGCTCTGAAAGCCGCCGACCGCAACCCCTACTCGTGGAACATGGAATTTTACGAATACCCGGATGGTAGCGGCTACGAGGGACGCTTTACCAAATGCGGCATCTGTGTGCTGATGAAGGAACTGGGTCTGTACGATCTGACCCCTGCCCTGTGCCATCTGGACTACACCATGAGCGAAGCGGGCGGCGTGACCGACTTTGTGCGGCAGTATACCCTTGCTTCCGGCGGACCCTACTGCGACTGCGGGTACAAAAAGAAAGGGTAACGGACGATGAAGAGGAAGGAAACCTACCTTTCCCGTGACTTTCGGGAGACTGCGGCGCAACGCTTTCCTGCGCAGGCAAAGCAGCTGAACGCCGCTTTTGATATGCGCCTGAATGCGCTGCTGGCCGAAAACGCGGGTGCAAGCAAGGAAAAGCAGTACCACCTCAAACGGCAAATCTTACCGGGCATTGCGGCCTACGAGACCTTGCAGCGGGTCATGCCGAAAGAGGAGGCACTGCAAACCGTTCACGGCTATGTGGAGCGCTTGGCGAGAACGAGCCACAAACAGCTTGCCGCCCTGCTGCACATACCGGGGCTTTACCGCCTTGTTCCCGGCGTTTTCGTCAAATCCACCCGGAGCGTTTTCGGCCCGGCGGCGGGCTTTGCCCCAAAAGAACTGCAGACCGGCAACGGCGTCTGGCGTGTGGATATGATGAAATGCCCCTATCACGACACCTGCACAAAATACGGCTGCCCGGAGCTGTGCCGCTGCTTTTGCGACAGTGATGACATCAGCTATACCGGCCTGCATCCGAAGCTGATCTGGGAGAGAAGCATGACGCTGGGGCGCGGAAATGATCGCTGCGATTTTTGCATGAAGGTCCGATAATAGCGGGGAGGCAGATTGGTATGGAAATCAAACGATTCGGCAATATAGAGGGAAAGACCATGATGCTGCTGCACGGAAATCTTATGTGCTGGCAGCAGTTTGAGGACTTGATCCCGCTGCTGGAAAGGAAATTCTGCGTGTATGCCGTCAGCTTCGACGGCTTTGATGGAACCGGTGAAACAACCTACACGACTGCCCGGGATCAGGCGGACAAGTTGGCCGCTTATATTGAAAAAGAGCTTGACGGACAGTTGGATCTGCTTTTTGCAGAGTCGCTGGGCTGCGGACCGGCTGTTTTTCTGAAGGCTTCCCCAACCGTTCAGATCGATCGGATGATCCTCAGCGGGCCGGAGTATCTGGATTTCGGAGTGCTGAATCGACTGATTTTGAAGGTCATGCCGCAAAAGCAATATCGAACGGCACACGAAAAGTACATGCCTGCATGGGCACTGCGCTTTATGGGGCAGACGGAGCAGGGAATGCAGACTATGCTCCGCCGTATCCCGGATCATATCAGCTTGGAATCCGTCCGTGCCACTTGGGCGGCAGGGCTTTATCTCTATCGGACGGACTTTCCGGTACAGTCCGATGCAAAGGTCGCCTGCTGGTACGGAGAAAAAGAAGGGCACATGAAAAAGGCCATCCAGCGGCTGCGGACGGCATATCCGAGCCTGATCGTCCGCTGCTTCCCCGGTTTCGGCCATGGCGAGATCATCAATCATCCGGCACTGCTTGCGTCGGAGCTGGAACGGTATCTTGATTTGATGGAAACATTTTTGCAGAGAAATGGAATTTGACAGTTCACGTCTGCGAATCAGTAAGAAAAAGCGAATCTTCAGGAAAAGAGAATGGCTATGTATAAATCACTTTTTGATCTTTCCCCGGAGCAAACTGCTTCCACGGCGATGCCCCGCACCGTCGTGTTCTCCAACGGAACGGGGAGCGGGAGTATGACCATCTATCCACTGTTTTCGGGGGCAGAACTGTACTACAACGATATGCATCTTGTTTCCTTTGACGAGACTCCCGCACCAGCGCGGAATGTGATCGAGATCAACCACTGCCGCGTGGGGCGTTACGAGTGCAGTTTTGGGGAAAATAGCTGCTGCTATCTGGCAGCAGGGGATTTTGCGGTGTGTGCAGCAGCACGCAAGAAATCCTCCTCCTGCTTCCCATTGCGGCACTATCACGGCATTACCATCCTACTGGATCTGGATGCGATTTCGCCGGAAATGCGGAAACAAATGGAATGGTACGGCGTAGACCTTGATGTCATACGGCGGTACATCTGCACGGAAAACCGCTGCTGTATCCTGCGGTCAGAACCGACCATTGCCCATATTTTTTCAGAGCTTTACACAGCGCATTCTGTGCCGGACACCGGCTATCTTCGGCTGAAAGTGCTGGAGTTGCTGCATATTCTGACCCGGCTGAAAAACAGGGAAGATGTGCAGCAGACAGAGTATTTCAATCAGCATCAGGTGGAGTGTGTGAAGCAGGCTGCGGCTCTTCTCACGCAGGAACTGACAGTTCGCCGTACAATCGAACAGCTTGCACAGGAGGTCGGCCTTTCGCCTACGGCATTAAAAAGCTGTTTCAAAGGCATTTACGGAAGCTCGGTCTATGCGTATCAGAAAGAGTACCGGCTGCAGCTGGCACAGAAGCTACTACTCGAAACCGATTGCACGGTTGCTGAAATCGCCCATCGGGTCGGGTACGAAAATCCGAATAAGTTTTCTTCTGCATTTCGGGAAGCAGCCGGCATGACGCCTACGGAGTATCGGAAGATGCGTCCGATTGGATAGATTCTGTCGATTTGGTTCTTGCGCAGAAAGTCCGGTTCCAGTAAAATCAGTATCGCGATTAGTTGAAACTAACGCCGATATTCTGATTTTGTGGAGGAAATTGATAATGCGTTTGATGAAAAGAATTCTGAGTGCAGCTGCTGTGCTAGCTCTGTCTGCTTCTCTTCTGGTTGGCTGCAGCAGCGGCACGGCGAGCTCTGTTCCCGTTTCTGCAAGTTCTGCCGCAGAAAGCACTGTTTCTTCCGTAGAAGAGACCGCCTCTTCTGCTGTGGATGAAAACGAAGCTGCCGCTGCACAGTTGCTGAACGACCTAACGGGCAGCTATCAGGAACTGTGGCCGGTGATTCTGGCGGACGAATATAAGCAGACATGGCTGGATGATTGTACCGCCCTTGTGGGAGAGGAAAATGCGGAAGCTGCCTTTGAAAAGCTCTCTTCAATGGTTACGAGCGATGTCTACGGCGAGGATGCCGTCGAGGCCTATGCCAACGGCGGCGGAGCCTATTTCTGCGGCTTTACCAATAGCCTTGCGACCTTGACCTTCGATGGTGAAACTTCTACCATTTCCGGCACCGATAAGGACGGCAATGTGCTGTTCTCCCATACCTATCACTACATTGGCATGGAGCCTGTGCATGGACTGTATGAGTTTGAAAGTGATGATGCCGATTCCGGCGAGTTCACCTACTTTTTCCTCGCGCCAGACACCAGTGCGGAAACCTACCACATTGAGTTTCGCTATGGTTCGGATGCAGAAGCTCTGAGCCAGTACGATGCAGGCGAATATGCTTACTGGGTGGCATCTGGCATTGCTACGGATTGCGACCAGACTATGATCGACAACTGCATTGAGCTGTTCTGTACTGAAAATCTAGCAGGTTAATACGCAGAATGTGCTGTGGAGCAAAAACGCCACGGCACATTTTTGCATAAAAATTATTTGAAGGAGGTCTTTCCGTGAAAAAACAGTCCGATCTTTCCCGGCTGATGGGCTACGCCGGGAACTACCGATATTTCACCTACGCTTCGTGGGTGCTGTCTGCGGTCAGTGCGCTGGTGGCGCTGGTGCCTTTTGTGTACATCTGGAAGATCCTGCGGGATGTGCTGAACGCCGCGCCGGACTATGCGCAGGCGGTGAACATCCCCCATTACGGCTGGATGGCAGTGTTGTTTGCGGTGCTGTCCTACCTCATTTACATTGCGGCACTGCTGTGCTCCCATCTGTCGGCGTTCCGGGTGGCGACCAATCTGCGGCTGGCGGTGTCGGAGCATCTGGCGGTGCTGCCGCTGGGCTTTGCCGAGACCTTTGGCAGCGGCAAGCTGCGTAAGATCATCCATGAGAGCACCGGAGCCGCCGAGACCTATCTGGCCCACCAGCTGCCCGACCAATATAACGCCATCGCCACCCCGGTGGGGCTGCTGGTTTTGCTGCTGGCGTTCGACTGGCGGCTGGGACTGCTGAGCCTTGCGCCGGTGGTGCTGGCTTTTCTCATTATGACGACCATGACTGGCAAGCGGATGGCTGAAAAAATGCGGCAGTACGGCAACGCCTTGGAGGCTATGTCCAATGAGGCCGTGGAGTACGTTCGGGGTATCCCGGTGGTCAAGACCTTCGGGCAATCGGTATTTTCCTTCAAAAAGTTCAAGACCACCATTGATGAGTATGAAAAGTGGGTCATCTCCTACACCAAAGACCTGCGCCTGCCCATGATGTTCTATACCGCCGCCGTCAACGGCGTGTTCGCCTTTTTGATCGCGGGCGGGCTGCTGTTCACGACCCACGGCGTCACCCCGGAGTTTCTGCTGAACCTGCTGTTCTATATCATCATCACGCCGGTGATCTCCCTGACCCTGACCCGTATAATGTACATGAGTGAGAACAAGATGGTGGTGGCGGATGCGCTGGCACGCATCGACTCGGTGCTGGAGGCGGCGCCCATGCAGGTGCAGGCTGTTCCGCAGTACCCGAAGGATTCCTCTGTCACGTTGCAGGATGTGCATTTCAGCTACGACGGAAAAACCGAGGTCATCAAGGGCGTTTCGCTGGAGATTCAGCCGGGGCAGACCGTGGCTTTTGTAGGCCCCTCCGGCGGCGGCAAATCCACGCTGGCAAACCTTGTCTGCCGGTTCTTTGATGTGCAGAGCGGCAGCGTCCGAGTGGGAGAAGCGGATGTGCGGGACATCCCCAAGGAAGAGTTGATGGACACCATCTCCTTTGTGTTCCAGAACAGCCGCCTGCTCAAGGGCAGCATTCTGGACAACGTCCGGCTGGGCAGAGCGCAGGCCACCGAAGCCGAGGTGCTGGCGGCGCTGAAAGCTGCACAGTGCATGGATATCGTGGAAAAGTTCCCGGAGGGCATCCATACCGTCATTGGCACAAAGGGCGTGTATCTGTCCGGCGGCGAGCAGCAGCGCATTGCCATTGCCCGCGCCATGCTGAAAAATGCGCCCATCCTGCTGCTTGACGAGGCCACCGCTTTTGCCGACCCGGACAATGAAGCCAGAGTGCAGGCTGCATTTGCGCAGCTTGCCAAGGGCAAAACGGTCATTATGATCGCACACCGCCTGTCCACCGTCGCCAACGCCGACTGCATCTATGTGGTGCAGGATGGGCAAATTGCGGAGTCCGGCACAAAGGACGAGTTGTGTGCGCAGAACGGCCTGTTTGCCCGGATGTGGCAGGACTATCAGGCCTCGGTGCAGTGGAAGGTCGCAAAGGAGGGGTAAGGAATGATCGAAAAAATTCAACACGCCACAGCCAGTTCCCTGGAGGGCGCAAAGGGTCTGGTGAAGGGCGTTCTGGCCTGTGCGTTCCAGAACATGGCGTTCATGCTGCCCACCGGGCTGCTGTATCTTCTGGTAAAAGACCTGCTGGCAGGCTCTACGAGCGAGAGAAGTACCTTTTATCTGCTGGGATGCGTTGCCTGCTTTGCACTGATTTTACTGACCACATGGTTCCAATACAACGGCACCTATTTTACCACCTATAAAGAAAGCGGTATCCGCCGTCTGGCTCTCGCAGAACGTCTGCGTAAGCTGCCACTGTCTTTCTTTGGCAAACGAGATCTGGCCGATCTGACCAGTACCATCATGTCGGACTGTGAGGTTTTGGAAAAGACCTGCTCTCACTTTATTCCCGGCCTGTTCGGTTCCTTGATCTCCACCGTGATCATTGCGCTGAGCCTGTTTGCGTTCGACTGGCGGATGGCACTGGCAGCTCTGTGGGTCATCCCGGTGTCCATCGCCATCGTGCTTGGCAGCTATCGGGTACAGGATAAGGTGCAGGCCAGGACCATGGCTGCGAAAATGGCCTGTGCGGACGGCATTCAGGAGTACATCGAGACCCTCCGGGACCTGAAAGCCAGCAATGCGGAGCAACGTTATCTGTCTGGCCTTTCCGACAAAATTCGGGCAGTGGAAAAGCAGTCTATTGTGGCAGAGCTGGAAACAGCGCTGCTTGTGTCCTCTGCGGGTATGGTGCTCAAGCTGGGCATTGCGTCGGTGGCGCTCACCGGCTCAGTGCTGCTGGTGCAGGGCAGCATCGACGTACTGACCCTGTTTCTTTTCCTGATGGCAGCTTCCCGGATGTACGATCCTATGCAGGGCGCTTTGCAGAATCTGGCAGCCGTCATTGCCATGCGCACCAACGTGGGCCGGATGAATGAGATTCTGGAATACCCAGTCCAGACCGGCAGCGAAACGATGACCAATCAGGGCTGCGACATCGTGTTTGATCATGTGGGTTTTGCCTACAACTCCGGTGAGACAGTGCTGAAAGACGTTTCCTTTACGGCAAAGCAAGGCGAGGTCACTGCACTGGTCGGACCCTCTGGCGGCGGTAAAACTACCGTTTCCCGTCTGGCCGCTCGATTCTGGGACAATCAGAAGGGCTGTATTACCGTGGGCGGCATGGATATTTCCAAAATTGACCCGGAAAAGCTCATGAGCCTGTATTCCATCGTTTTTCAGGATGTGACGCTGTTTGACAACACGATTCTCGAAAACATCCGTCTGGGCCGCAAAGGTGCAACGGACGAAGAGGTTCTGGCGGCGGCAAAACTGGCAAACTGTGATGAATTTGTCGAAAAGCTGCCGGACAAGTGGAACAGCAACATCGGTGAGAACGGCTGTGCTCTTTCCGGCGGCGAGCGTCAGCGCATTTCCATCGCCCGCGCCTTCCTGAAGGATGCGCCCATCATCCTGCTGGATGAGGCCACCGCCAGCTTGGATGTGGAAAATGAAACTGCCATTCAGGAGGCTCTATCCCGGCTCATAAAAAACAAAACTGTCCTCATCATTGCCCACCGGATGCGCACCGTAGCCGGTGCAGACAAGGTTGTTGTGCTGAAGGATGGCATCGTAGCGGAGCAAGGCAGACCGGATGAGCTGTACGCTCGGAAGGGACTGTACACCCACATGGTGGATCTGCAATCGGCAAGCCAGAATTGGACGATCTGAGAATGAGGGCGGCTTTTATTTTGGAAAAAGTCTTGCATTCAGTTAAAAACTGTGGTATATACATTATACGAAACACTGCTTTGAAAGAACGCTCCACCGTTCAATGATGTATAAATGGGAGGTGCCTGCCATGACCGCCGTGATCTATGCCCGCTATTCTACTGATAGTCAGCGCGAAGAATCCATTGAAGGTCAGATCCGGGAATGCACCGCCTATGCGGAAAAGAACGGCTTCACGGTGGTGAAGCATTACATTGACCGTGCCATCTCCGCCAAGACCGATAACCGCCCGCAGTTCCAGCAGATGATCAAGGACAGTGAGCGTGGCATCTTTGACATCATCATTGTCTGGAAGCTCGACCGCTTTGCCCGAAACCGCTACGACAGTGCCCGGTACAAGACTCAGCTGAAGCGGAACGGCGTGAAACTGGTGTCGGCAACGGAAGTCATTTCGGCTGGCCCGGAGGGCATTATTCTGGAATCGGTGCTGGAAGGCTACGCCGAATACTACTCGGCTGACCTGTCTGAAAAGGTCGTGCGCGGCATGACCGAGAACGCTCTCAAGGGCATTTATAATGGTGGCACGATTCCATTCGGTTACATGATCGATGAGACCCGGCATTACCAGCCCGACCCGTTGTTGGCTCCGTATGTGGAGCAGACGTTCCAGAAGTATGCGGACGGTGCGACCATGACTGACCTGCGGGATTGGTTAAAGGCACACAACATCAAAAATTCAATGGGCGGGGAGATGTCCTACAATACGATTCAGCGGATGCTGAGTAACCGCCGGTACATCGGCGAACTTCGCTTGCGGGATGTGGTACAGCCCAATGCGATCCCGGCTCTCGTGTCAGAGGACTTGTTCAACAAGGTGCAGGAAAAGCTGGTGAAAAATAAAAAGGCCCCTGCCCGTCATAAGGCAGAAGATACCTATCTGCTGACCACCAAGCTGTACTGCGGCAAGTGCGGAGCGCTGATGTTCGGAGAAAGCGGTGTCAGCCACACCGGGAAAATGTATACCTATTACAAGTGTGCCGCCGCCAAGAAGAAAAAGACCTGCGATAAAAAGGCCGTGCGGAAACAGTGGCTGGAAGATCTGGTGGTCAACGAAACCATGAAGCTGGTGGAAGATGACGCTTCTATGAATGCCATCATTGCCAAAGTCATGGAATTGCAAAATCAGGAAAGCACAGACCTGCCCATCTACGAAAAGCAGTTGAAGGAAACGGAAGTCGGCATCACCAATATGCTGAACGCCATCCAGATGGGCATTCTGACCAGCTCCACCAAGGAGCGGCTGGAAGCGCTGGAAGAGCAGAGGAAGGAACTGCAAGCCCGCATTGCCGAGGAACGGCTGGCTAAGCCAAAGATGAAAGAGGAGTTCGTCCGGTTCTGGCTGCTCCGCTTCCGCAAGCTGGATATGACCCAGCCGGAGCAGCGGCAGGCACTGGTGGATACCTTCATCAATGCCATCTATCTCTACGATGATAAGGTACTTATTACCTTTAACTATAAGGAAGGTACGGAAACGGTCGCTTTCGGGGAAGCTGTGAAAGCGGAGAAAAGTTCGGATATGAGTGCGCGAGGTGCACCAGATATTGAACGTCAAATCGTAAGATTTGGCGTTCTTTCTTTATGTAGGAAAGCGGCTGCACATTTTCTGCACACCGTTTACACATTTGCCCGAATCGGGGACTTTTCTGCGCAAGGTTTGCACAGCCTGCTTTCCTTTGCATAAAAAGAAGAAATTTTAGGCGAACAAGGCTCTCGTCAATTCTCTGCGTTCGTCTGCGTCCATCAGCCGGATGGCTTCAAGGATCTCCTTACCGGAGATTTTTGTTGCCGCCGGCTTTTCGTTTTGCCGGGGCTGGGATGCTGCTGGGGTCAGGTCTTGGGAGTAGAAGTTTGCTTCGATCTTCTCGGTCAGCTCTAACCGGGGCTTGTCCTGCGTGTGGGCATAGGTGTCCATCAGGACAGATGCCGTTGCATGACCTGTGTTGCCCTGCACCGACTTGAAGTCACCATCCGACTGCAAGAGCTGGTAGGTGGCACTGGAGTGCCGCAGACCGTGAAACACGATCTGTTCAAACTCCGGGTGTTCCGCTCTCCACAGGCGGTACCACTTTGTCAGAAGCTCCGGTGCGATGGGCAAGCCGTCCGGCAGCCGGAACAGTTGCCCGCAGTTGCTGTATTTCTCCGGGGCGTTCTGCTCGTCCTGTTTGAGCTTTTCAAGCCATGCCAGCAGCTCTTCTTTCAGAGGTTTGGTCATATACAGGATGCGGTTGGACTTCTTGGGCTTTTTCAGGATGAGGGAGGACTTGCTGCCCTCACGCCTGTCCGGGAAGGTGTAGTAGACCTGATTGGGATCGAGCTTTTCCAGAGCGTCCTTGTTGGCTCGCTGCATGGTCTTGCTGACTGAGATGGTGCCACGCCCATCGGCGGCATCGAAATCCAGATCACTCGGCTGCAAGCCGAGAATTTCGCCCTCACGGAGCGAAAGGATCATGCTCATGTGCACCGCCAGATGCAGGGCAGGGTTCTCGATGGTCTGCAATGCCGCCAGCATGGTCTTTTTGTCCCAGATGGTACGTTCCTCACTGTTTGCCTTGGGCGCATCACGGGGTAGGGGAATCTTGTGAATCAAATCCCACTCCACCGCATAGGAGAAAGCAGTCTTGAGCAGCGTGTGGACTTCGTGGATAGAAGTGCTGGACAGCAACCGCTTCTTCTGCTTTTCGGTCAGGGGCTGCTTTACGCCGTGGACGTACTGCCCGCAGGGGGTCTTGGCAAGGGTAGCATAGGACTTCTCAATGTCGTAGGTGCGCAGTTCCTGTACCTTCCGCTTCCCGATATACGGCACGATAAGGTTCTGCACCATCGCCACAGACTGGGTGTAGGTCTTGGGGGACCATTTGTGCTTGGTGGACTGAATCGGAATCCACTTGTACAGCATTTCCTCCACCGTCATGGTGTCGGGGACAAGGAATGTGCCATCCAGCAGTTCTTTCTCGACCGTGATCTTTCGCTCCTGCGCCTCCTTTTTGGTCTTGAAACTTTCCCATCCCTCGCAGGGCTTGCCGGAATGGTCTTTGTACTTGTAACGGACGGAGTAGGAATCTCCGCGCTTTAGAATAGATGCCATAGATTACCTCCCTCAGACCGCCGCAAACCAGTTGTCGAAGCTCTGTTTGGTTACCCGGATACTGGTGCCGATGCGCAGCACCCGAAAATCCTTCGTGGTGTTGCACAGGTTGTACGCAGCGCGAGGAGAAATCGCCAAAAGCTGGGCGATTTCCTCCACCCGGTAAACAAGCGGTTTGAGCTTGGCTGCTTTGGTCTGGTCAGAAGATTCAATGGCAGGGGATTTAGACATCTCCATTGTAGCGAGGTTCGAGTCCATTTGCAAGGATTTATTCGTATAATTTTCATATTTCACGGTTTCGGTCATGTCAGGCCGATTCATATTCATAGGCAGACCTCCACTTCCTTGTAACCGGGTGCCGGGGCAGAAAGTGCCAACTTTCTGCCCCAAACGTTCCCGATGAGTTCAGATTTCCGAGTACCCCTCCTGTGTGCGGGGTTGTGCCGATGGTTTGTTTTGCGCCTGTTCTGCCTGCAAACGGCTCAACAGTTGCAGAACGGAATCCCGTGCTTTCTCCTTGACCTGTTCCTTGCCTTTCTGCCGGGCCTCCGGCTTCAGGAGCTTCTCCTGCAAGCGGGCAGCGGTGGTCTGCATGGTCTTGAGAAACTTGTCCAACACGGTATCCAACCGATGGGCTGCATATTCTCTCGTGGACTGCGGAGCCTTGCGTTCAGGGGACAGCACCCACTTCTTCGTGTCCTCGATCATCCGCATCACCGCAAAAGACAAACAGAAAAAGTGGCTGTTCGGCACGGTGGGCATGGCAGTCATAGCGGCGGTACTTGCGAGAATTATGATGTTTCTTATGGAAAGCTGAGGCGATATCAATGATGTTTCAAACTTATGGCAACAGGAATCATCCTGCGGTGCTGTTCTTTCATGCTATGGGTGTGACGGGGGAGAGCAGCGAACCGGTTGCAAACTATTTACAGGATCGGTATTTCTGCATTTTACCTACCTCCACCGTGTACTGCAAAGGGCAGAAATGTAACCGTTGTAATACTGCAAGACCTGTTCCACGGCCCCGGCGTCACCGGCGCGGGCCGCCTCGATCACTGCAAGGGGCAAAGGCTCCTTATATCTGGCCTGCTTCATTCTGCAATACCTCCCGTCAGTCTTGTTCTCATGGTTTCCAGCGTCTTAGTCCTGTGCCGCTGGACGGCGCTGCGGGACATTCCCACCACCGCGCCGATCTCGCTGTCCGTCAGTTCCAGGACACAATGCAGTATCAAGATGCTTTGTCCCGGCTGGGGCAAGCTGGCAAAGGCAGCGGCCACCAGCCCGTCGCTGATCTGAAGCTCACAGCCATAGGCCGGAAATATAAAACTGTCGCTGGGGTACTGATCTATCGTGCATAGCGTGTCCAGTTCCGAAAGCGGCAGCGTTTCAAAGGATGTTTCCCAGCCACGCTGACGCTTCCTTTCCCGGAAGTAGTCAACGGCTTCATGGTACAGTACCAGCTTGCAAAAATGGTCAAACTGGCAGCGCCTCCCGTAATCATCAGGGGTAACTTTCATCTTCTCACCTCCTCGTATTATAAAGTAGTAGTTATTAAAGTCCCTCTCCAAGGACAAAATGCTAC
>OBXA01000940.1_pt1 | contig 19455 bp, 19 predicted proteins | sample 1538121 | NCBI WGS metagenome assembly OBXA01 (sample SAMEA2580133, study PRJEB22360) | human gut metagenome | biome: human gut; feature: human-associated habitat; material: faeces | place: Denmark | collected 2008/2010 | reverse complement strand
CGATGACCAGTGAAGTTTTTGCCGGTATGGGTGGGGAGCCACGGCGCGATGATGTCACCGATAAATGCCGAGGTTCCGGCTCCGGTCAGGATGATCCGCAGATTCTCTTTGCGCAGTAACGGTTCAAGGAAGTTATTGAGCGCAGAACGTAGCGCGTCGATGTTGGTGAGTGAACGGATCCATGCGCGAGGCTGATGGCGGATCTCTTCTTCAGTCCATGTACCGGTTGCGGCGGCAGCAGGGGTGTAATTTTCTGGCATAACTCAATCCTTAGTCTGATGAACTTGACGTCGGGCGTTGTCGCTTTCACTTGCCTTTCGTTTCATTTCACTTGGTGATGTCTTTCGTTGATTAAAATCTATAGAAAAGAAACCGAAAGTTCAATGGAGAAAAAGGAAATAAAACGAAATCTGTGATCATTGAAAGAAAAGACAAGGGGAGATTAAAGAATTGCGTAATGACGTCGCTATGTTCACCGATTGCTGGATGCGGCGTACCGTAGGTCGCATAAGACGCGTTAGCGTCGCATCCGACACCGCTGCACAGATCAAAACGAAAGAAAAAGAAAGGCCTTACGGGGGAAGTGAAGGCCCAATAAAGGAGCAAAATATCAAAACGAAGCTAATTGACTCTGAATCCAGATTTGTTGCACATGCAGCCCGCTATCCAGCGCAACGATGCTGGCGCGTTTGCCCGGTTTAAGCGATCCCAGAACACCATCAACACCCAGCATTCGCGCCGGATGCAGCGATGCCATATGAATGGCTTCCGCAGGCGTTACGCCCGTCAACTCGACCATGTTGCGCACTGCCGCATCAACAGACAGCGTACTGCCCGCCAGCCCACCGGACGCGGTACGGACAACGCCACCGTGCATCTGCACTTCTTCGCCACATAACGTATAGCGACCATCCGGCATCCCGGCTGCCTGCATCGCGTCGGTGATCAGCACGATTCTCTCTTTTGCACAGCAACAACACAGCGACATCGCCGCCGGATGCACATGATGACCATCGGCTATCAGTTCCAGCCAGGCGCGCTTGTCCGTTAATCCCGCGCCAACCATTCCCGGTTCGCGGTGATGTAAACCTGTCATCCCGTTATAGCAATGCACCAGGCCGTCGGCACCAGCATCAAACGCGGCGCGAGTTTGTTGCCAGGTCGCCGCGCTATGCCCCAGCATCACTCGTACATTTTGCTGTTTAAGATGGCGGATGGCCTGCAATGCCCCCTCTTTTTCCGGTGCCAGCGCTACCACGCGTAAGGTGTGCTGAGAAACGGCAATCAATTGATCCAGCTCGGCAATTTCAAGCTCGCGAAACAATTCCGGCGGATGCGCGCCTTTATTCTGCGGCGTGAAGTACGGTCCTTCGAGATAACTCCCCAGCACTTGCGCACCAGGTCCGCCGCGTTGGCAACGTTGAGCAATACGTTTCAGCGCCGCATGAATGGTGTTAAGCGGCGCGGTTACGGTAGTCGGCAACCAACTGCCGACACCTTCGCGTGCCTTGTGCATTGCCAGCTTGTCGAGTACATCCGGCGCGTCATCCATTACATCAACGCCCGCACCACCGTGTACATGGGTGTCGATGTAAGCGGGGCAGAGCAGTTCCGCATCGCGTTCAGTCACGCCCACTGGAATCGGTTCGATTGCTGCGATGACACCGTCAGCAATACGCAACTGATGGTCATCGAGCCATCCCTCTTCAGTCAGCAGCCTTCTGGCGCGCAGAACGTGTGTCATATCCCTTCCTCGACCGGACATTCTTCATGGCAGCGGCCTAACTCGTCCACCAGACTGGTCAGCCCACGATGTCCACACTCCAGCGCCTGTACACGGAATTCTTCACCGCTTAACCCTTCGCGCTCCAGCACCATCTCCAGTAGCAGTTGCAAATTGGTGCCGGTGATCACTTCACAGCCCGGTTTTTGCAGCGCCAGCGTTGAAGCTACGCGAAACGGCGTGCCGCCCAGCAAATCCGTCAGAAAAACAATGCCGTCTTCACAATCCAGTTGGGCGATGGCCTCTTCAAGCTGCGATGTAAGCAGCGCGGTGCTTGAGGTTTCCGGAAAATCGATGGCGATAAACTGCGATTGCTCACCGAGAATTTGCTTCATTGCTTTTTCCATGCCGCTGGCAAACCCGCCATGCCCTGTCAAAATAATACTTAACATCTAATACCTCATTGTATTTAAAGGAAATGGCAGAATTTACCGACGATGCCGAGAACCACGGTAACTGCAATCAGACGCAGCGGACTCCAGCCGCGGCGTACCAACCAAAACATGGTCAGGGTGTAGACCAACGGTAAGAAGGCAGGCATCAGTTTGTCGATAACATCAGCCTGTAACTTAACCACTGCGTCGCCCGCTGTGATTTCCAGCGTGGTGCTTAAACGAACATAGGTTGCCACCAGCGCACCGATTACCGTCATCCCAACGATAGACGCAGCATGGCCGACTTTTTTGGTATTCGCTTTAATGAGTGGAATCGCCGCCACGCCCATGCGGTAAGCATAATGCGCCAGACCAAAACGCAGCCCCAGGTGTACCACGTTGAACAGCAGAATAAAGACGACTGCGCCAAGAATGGAGCCTTGCAATGCCAGACTGGCTCCAATCCCGCCACAAATCGGCAGTAGCGTTAGCCAGAACATTGCATCGCCAATCCCGCCGAGCGGCGCACCGACGGCAATTTTGGTGCTCTGAATACTGTTAACGTCCTGCTTAGAACGCTCCATCGCAAGGATAATGCCGATAACAAATGTCACCAGAAACGGATGGGTATTGAAGAAACCCATATGCCCCTTCATGGCGCGCGCCAGGTCGCGTTTATTAGTGTGGATCTTTTTCAGAGCAGGCAGCAGACCGTACAACCAGCCAGAAGCCTGCATACGTTCGTAGTTAAAAGACGCTTGTAACAGCATGGAACGCCAGGCGACGCGGTTGATATCTTTTTTCGTCAGCTCCGCGCCAATGCTCTGATCTTCATACACGTTTTCATTGACGCCAGTCAGCAATGTTTCTTCGTTTTCACTGACGTTCGGCAGGGTGGTTTGATTAGATGCCATCTTCAAATTCCTCTTTCTGTGCCGCAGGTTGAGTCGGTTCAGGAGATTTACGCAGCAGGTCGATCAGCGCCATCGCCAGCGCAGCGGCAGCAATAGCCAGCACCGGTAACTTGAGCCAGGCTGCGGCAACAAAGCCCAGGATGAAGTAGGGGATGTAGACGTTTTTCATCATGATTTTCAGCAGCACGGCAAAACCGATTGCTGGCATGATGCCGCCCGCGACGCCGAGGCCGTCGATTAATCGTTGCGGCAGGACATCAATGATGGTTTTTGCATGTTCCGCGCCGAAGTAGATAGGCAGGAAAGCGCAGAGAAAATAGAAAGTGCCGAGTGCCAGCAGTGCCAGATAGTTCACGCGTTCAATGCCGCGAGTATCGGCGTTCTCCGCCATCCGGTCGCAGCGAGACATCACGCCAGACATCACCGAGAACAGGAAGGTAATCCCCATCTGTACTGCGACAGCGAAAGGTACGGCGACACCGACCGCGACATCGGGTTTCACGCCAGTAGTAATGGCAAACGCCGTGCCGACGATAGTACCGATAATCACGTTAGGCGGCTGTGCGCCCGCCAGCGGGGCCAGCCCCATCCACACCAGTTCCAGCGTACCGCCGGTTAAAATTCCGGTATGCAGATCGCCAAGTACCAGCCCGACCAACGGGCCGAGGACCACCGGGCGGTGCATATGTGTTAGGCCGTTAAACATATCCAGGCCAGCGATAAAGGCGATAATGCCCAACGCAAATGCCTGCAACAGGCTGATTTCCATGATGAATCCCTCAAAGTAATTTAAAGAGGTCTACAGCAGGCTCTGTCGGGACGCCCTGAACGAAGCATTCCACCCCAGCGGCTTTCAGGTCGTTAAATGCTGCGATATCGCCCGCATCCACAGAAACCGTTTTGGCGATTTGTTGTTTGCCATTGGCGTAGTGCATATTGCCAACGTTAATGCGATTCACCGGAACGCCACCTTTCACCAGCGTCAGGAAATCGGCGGGTGTTTTACAAACCAGCAGGATTTTCTGTCGATCGGCGGCGCGATGAATGTTGTCGATAACTTTTTGCAGCGTCCAGAAACGTACGGCGATCCCTTCTGCCAGTACCATTTCCATCAGGTTTTGTTGTACCGGATCTTCGGCAACCTCATCGTTGGCTACCAGCACCAGATTTGCCCCCGCAAATCCGACCCACTGAACGCCGACCTGACCGTGAATCAAGCGTTCATCAATCCGGCTTAAAACAATATTTGGCATAGCGTGTTCCTCTTTGTTTTGCTTATTGGCCTTCACAGGCTGTGTGGTACTGCGCCAGGATGTCCTGAATATGGTTGATAATGAGTTCCCGTGGCGTCGGTTGCAGCTCGCCGGAGCGAACTTTCACGTATTGCAGCGGCAGATACTGGCTGATGAGCGGTAGCGGAATTGGTGAATCCGCCAGATTACGAACCAGATGAGCGAAAGCGTCATCAATCTGGCTGTCCGGCCAGTAATAGCGCACGCGATCCGAGTAGCTATAACCACGCGCCAGACGACGCGCGTTGCCGTCACCGTGGTAGTGGCTTTGCCAGTATTCCGGGCGGTCGAGCATCACGTCTTCCAGCACCTGACGCAGACCAGAACAGGCTTTCGCTGGCACCAGTTCTTCTTCAATCGCCGCCAGAGAGAACAGAGCTTCACGCAGGGCGAAGGTCAGCGCTGGGCCAACTTTCAGAATGGCAAAGTGGTCAATCACCAGCTGGCGCAGCGATTGCGGCGTTTGATAATCGGTAGAGTGCGCTTCGAAAATCAGCGTTTCGTAGTTTTCGACCATCTGGCTTAAGGCGCTCGCTTTGGCGGGCTGATAATCAATAACGTTGGTGTGATCGAATTCGACGCCGGGTTGAACCACCAGGGCAATGATGCGTGGCCAGATGGCATTCAAACCTTGCTTTTCAAAGGCGTGACGATGGGCTTCCAGCGTGGCGCGGGCGGCATCCGGCGTGGTGACCGCCAGCTCGCTTAAGGTTTCATGCGCGCCGCCAGGTACCGGCACTTCGGTACCAATGACATACTCCAGATCGGCTTCGCCAAAGTGTTCAAGACAGGTTTCTTCCGCCACTTTCGCCAGACGGGCGGCGCGTTCAGCCACGATGTCATCAGTTAAGGGAATCGGATCGTCCTGACAGGACATGCTGCAATCAAGGTGGATTTTTTTGAATCCTGCCGCAACGTAGCTTTTAATCAAATCATCGGCATTGGCCATTGCCTGAGCGGCCGGCAGGTTTTGCCAGCGGTTTGGCCCCAGATGGTCACCACCCAGAATCAACGCATCCTGCGGGAAATTCAACGAGTCGGCGAGCTGACAAACAAAGCCGCGAAAATCGGCGGGCGTCATTCCGGTATAACCGCCGAACTGGTCTACCTGATTGGAGGTTGCTTCAATCAGTAACGGCGTTTGGTTTGCACTGGCGTAGCGGATTGCAGCCTCCAGCACCAGCGGATGTGCGGAACAAACGGCATAAATTCCATTTGTTTTGCCCGCTTTGTGCTGTCTCACCATTTCTGTCAGATGTTTCACTTTCCTCTCCAGTTCAGATTACTGCGATATTAATCTTTCGTTTTGTTTCAGTTGATACTGCGTCATGGTGAGATAAAAATAAAACGAAAGATAATGGTTTTCTGATCTGATTCACAAAAGAAACATAATGAAAGTCACTGAAACGAGAGTAGCTTGCGTCAATGGGCAAGGTGGGCTTGCATTTGCTTAATAGAAAGGCGTTAATAGGCAAAACGAAATGAAACGAAAGTTTTACGAAAGGACTTACTATGAGTAATACCGACGCTTCAGGTGAGAAGCGAGTGACTGGCACCAGCGAGCGACGAGAACAGATCATTCAGCGTCTGCGACAGCAAGGGAGTGTGCAGGTTAACGATCTGTCGGCATTGTATGGCGTATCTACTGTGACGATCCGCAATGATCTGGCGTTTCTGGAAAAGCAGGGGATCGCTGTGCGTGCCTATGGTGGCGCGTTGATCTGCGATAGCACGACGCCGTCAGTCGAGCCATCAGTGGAAGATAAAAGCGCGCTGAACACCGCGATGAAACGCAGCGTTGCGAAAGCTGCCGTTGAGTTGATTCAGCCTGGTCATCGGGTGATCCTCGATTCCGGGACTACCACTTTTGAGATTGCTCGTCTGATGCGTAAGCACACTGACGTAATTGCGATGACCAACGGTATGAACGTGGCTAATGCGTTGCTGGAAGCGGAAGGCGTTGAGCTGCTGATGACCGGCGGGCATTTGCGCCGTCAGTCGCAATCTTTTTACGGCGATCAGGCTGAGCAATCGCTGCAAAATTACCACTTCGATATGCTGTTTCTTGGTGTAGATGCGATCGATCTGGAGCGCGGCGTCAGCACACATAATGAAGATGAAGCCCGTTTAAACCGTCGGATGTGCGAAGTTGTGGAACGGATCATCGTGGTCACCGATTCCAGTAAATTCAATCGTTCCAGTTTACATAAGATCATTGATACTCAACGTATCGACATGATCATTGTTGATGAAGGCATTCCTGCGGATAGTCTGGAAGGACTGCGAAAGGCTGGGGTTGAAGTGATTCTGGTCGGGGAGTGAGAAAGGGTGCCCGCTGGTCAACACGAATACGTTCGGCGGGCATTGTGAACACCATCAATGGGTTTCTTCTGTTTCTCGGGTGAGGGTTTCCCAGTCGGCAGGAGGATGTCCTCTTTTTAACATTTTGCTGAATACGGTATAGGCATCTGTTTTTTTACCGTAGGTGCGCAGAGTGTTTTCATCGTTCATCCATCCCAGAATGATGACTTTCTCTTTTTCACTATAACGAAAGAAGAGACGATAACGACCAGCACCAAATTTTACCCGTGACCAGTCTTTATTTTTCCCAGAGCCTAACGACTTGCCATGACGGAATGCCGGTGATGATGGATTGACCGTGATATGCTCCTCAATCACTTTATGGACTACCGCCAATAACTTTGTGGCGGCTTTTCTCTGATAATTTTCAGGATCTTTTCCCTTTAATGTCTCGACTTCGGCAACTAAAGCGTCGTAGGTTTCCTGAAAACAGGGATGAGCATATAGCGCCCAACCATTAACCCTTTGTGGAAAATCCATTATTCGTCGTCGCCAATCTCATCATCAATGTTGACGTCCATGCCAGCGACAAGTTTCTTTCCTTGTTGAATGTTGAATGGACGAGTTTTTTGCGGGTTGTTCTGGATATCTGCATCCAGAAAACGCAAAAATGCATTCATAGTATGATCCTCCTGTTCATCTCCCAGTCGGCACATAAAGACTTGCCCACCAGGCAGAATTTCGTAATGAATGCTGTCCTGGCCTGGCTTCAGTTTTAAGGCCTCACGCACTGGTGCGGGGATAGTTGTTTGTCCGCGTATCGTGACCTTTGATTCAGTGGTCAGTACAGCGTGAGAGCGAGCATTAGCGGGCATGATTCACTGTCCTTTTACAGCCTGTTTTCTGCTCAAATTATAAGCTTGAACTAAGGTAATGCAAATGCATTATTAATGGACGTGGGGGCTTTAAACAATAAAAACATGGCACTAAGGCCATGTTTTGCGAGGGACGTTCCAAAAGAAATCAGGTCACCGGTGCCGGGTTAAACACTGCCAGCTGGTTATGCAGCCCCCATTGATCCGAGAAGGTTTTCTTCTTCCCGCTGGCGACGTCGAGAATAAAGTGGAACAACTTCCAGCCCACCTCTTCAATGGTTTCTTCGCCGGTGGCGATAGTGCCCGCGTTAATATCCATTAAATCAAACCAGCGGTTCGCCAGCTCGGTGCGGGTCGCCATTTTAATGACGGGTACCGCCATCAGGCCGTACGGCGTACCACGACCGGTCGTAAACACTTGCACGGTGATACCCGAAGCCACCTGTTGCGTGCCACAGACAAAATCGCTGGCTGGCGTCGCGGCGTAAATTAATCCGCGTTTAGTCGGGCGTTGACCGGGCGACAGCACTTCAACAATTGCGCTTTTACCCGATTTAGCAATGGAGCCGAGTGCCTTCTCTACCACGTTTGCCAGACCGCCTTTCTTGTTGCCCGGCGAAGGGTTGGCGCTGCGGTCGGTTTTTCCCATATTGAGATAGTTATCGTACCACTCCATCTCCTCCAGCAGCCGTTTGCCGACCTCTTCGTTCACTGCGCGTGGTGTCAGCAGATGGATCGCGTCACGCACTTCCGTGACTTCTGAGAACATCACCGTTGCGCCGCAGCGCACCAGTAGATCAGACGCATAGCCAACCGCCGGGTTTGCCGTTACGCCAGAAAAGGCATCGCTGCCACCGCACTGCATGCCGACAACCAGTTCTGAAGCCGGACAGGTTTCTCGCTGACGTTGATTCAGTTTTTGTAGATGGCGTTCGGCGACCTGCAAAATATCCTCGACCATGGACTGAAAACCGACATGCTTTTCATCCTGCAAACTGACAATGCTGGCGCTTTCTACTGGAATAGCTTGCACATCATCCGTGCCGACCAGCAGGCGCTCAGGCTGCAACTTTTCACAACCCAGACCAATCACCATTACTTCGCCGCCAAAGTTAGGGTTCAGCGAAATATTGTGGATGGTACGAATAGGCACAACTGCCGCCGGTGCGTTAATCGCCACGCCACAGCCGTACAAATGATTCAGCCCCACCACGCCATCGACGTTCGGGTATTTCGGTAGCAGATCGCGTTCAATGATTTTTACTACATAGTCCACCACGCCTGCCACACAGTGGACGCTGGTGGTGATGCCGAGCAGGTTTTTGGTGCCCACGCTGCCATCGGCATTGCGATAGCCCTCAAAGGTGTATCCTTCCAGCGGCGGTAAGGGGGCCGGGACTTTGGTTGCCAGTGGCAGCGTGTGTAACGGCGGCGCTTCCGGTAGTACAACCATTGATTCGTCGAGCCAGCTTCCGCGTGGGATTGCACGCACGGCGTAACCAATCACTTCACCATAACGAATAATTTCACCATTAGCCGGAATGTCCAGCAATGCGACTTTATGCCCCTGGGGAATATGTTCAATTAATTCCAGTCCATCCGGAAAACGCGTTCCTGCTTTCAGGCCATTATCATTAACAATAATTGCCACATTATCTGTGTCGTGAACTTTTATATAAAACGCAGTTGGCGTTTCTTGTCTGATTTCGATGTTGGCCATTGTACTATATTCTCCAGCCAGGGGTTATTAAAATGAGGACCTGGTCTCATTTAAAAATAAATGACTTCATTGGGTGAAATAAGAATGTCAGGAGTTTAAACGCAGAAATGTGATCAATGTCAATCATTTCAGGGATTGCAGTGCCGCCCGGCAAGGTAAAGCGCAAATCTGTGCTTTAGCGCGCAACCTTATGTGCATATGCTCAAAATAATATTTAAATAGCATTAATTAAATTAGCATTTGCACAATGATTATTATTCTCGCGCTGCTTATACTAATTCCCGAGTTCATTGCCGTTACGGCATAAATGAAACTCATAAATAACACCTTCCCCATAATAATAAAAATCAGCATAAGTACCCGAGGTAAATAAAATGATTCTGGACACCGTTGACGAAAAAAAGAAAGGCGTGCATACCCGCTATTTAATATTACTGATTATTTTTATTGTTACCGCCGTTAACTACGCCGATCGTGCAACGCTGTCTATTGCTGGTACCGAAGTGGCAAAAGAGTTGCAGTTAAGTGCGGTTTCGATGGGTTACATCTTTTCTGCTTTTGGCTGGGCCTACTTGCTGATGCAAATCCCCGGCGGCTGGCTGCTTGATAAGTTTGGCTCGAAAAAAGTTTATACCTATAGCCTCTTTTTCTGGTCGCTATTCACTTTCCTGCAAGGCTTTGTTGATATGTTCCCGCTGGCCTGGGCAGGGATCTCCATGTTCTTTATGCGCTTTATGCTCGGCTTCTCGGAAGCGCCATCATTCCCGGCGAACGCCCGTATTGTCGCCGCCTGGTTCCCGACGAAAGAACGTGGTACTGCCTCCGCCATCTTTAACTCGGCGCAATATTTCTCGCTGGCGCTCTTTTCGCCTCTGCTTGGCTGGCTGACTTTCGCCTGGGGCTGGGAGCACGTCTTTACCGTTATGGGGGTGATTGGTTTTGTGCTGACGGCGCTGTGGATCAAATTGATTCATAACCCGACAGATCACCCACGTATGTCTGCGGAAGAGCTGAAGTTTATCTCTGAAAATGGCGCGGTGGTCGATATGGACCACAAAAAGCCGGGCAGCGCGGCAGCAAGCGGTCCCAAACTGCATTACATCAAGCAATTGCTCTCTAACCGCATGATGTTGGGCGTATTTTTCGGACAATATTTTATCAACACCATCACCTGGTTCTTCCTCACCTGGTTCCCGATTTATCTGGTGCAGGAAAAAGGCATGTCGATTCTGAAAGTGGGTCTGGTCGCCTCGATTCCGGCACTGTGTGGTTTTGCGGGCGGCGTGCTGGGAGGTGTCTTCTCGGATTATCTGATCAAACGCGGTTTATCCCTGACCCTGGCACGTAAGCTACCGATTGTGCTGGGAATGTTGCTGGCTTCCACCATCATCTTATGTAACTACACCAACAACACCACGCTGGTGGTCATGCTGATGGCGCTGGCTTTTTTTGGCAAAGGATTTGGTGCTCTGGGCTGGCCGGTGATTTCTGACACCGCGCCGAAAGAGATTGTTGGCCTCTGTGGCGGCGTCTTTAACGTCTTTGGCAATGTTGCCTCCATTGTCACTCCACTGGTGATTGGCTACCTGGTAAGTGAACTGCACTCCTTCAATGCAGCACTGGTTTTCGTGGGATGTTCAGCGCTGATGGCGATGGTCTGCTACCTCTTCGTAGTTGGCGACATTAAACGTATGGAATTGCAGAAATAAGCAAAGGTATAAGCGATGAATAACGATGTTTTCCCGAATAAATTCAAAGCCGCACTGGCTGCGAAACAGGTACAAATTGGTTGCTGGTCAGCACTCTCTAACCCGATTAGCACTGAAGTTCTTGGTTTGGCTGGGTTTGACTGGCTGGTGCTGGATGGCGAACATGCGCCAAACGATATCTCCACGTTTATTCCGCAGTTAATGGCCCTGAAAGGCAGCGCCAGCGCGCCAGTAGTGCGAGTGCCGACCAACGAGCCGGTAATTATTAAGCGTCTTCTGGATATCGGTTTCTATAACTTCCTGATTCCTTTTGTAGAAACAAAAGAGGAAGCAGAGCAGGCGGTGGCATCAACCCGTTACCCACCGGAAGGCATTCGCGGCGTCTCCGTTTCTCACCGCGCCAATATGTTTGGCACCGTGGCGGATTATTTCGCTCAGTCGAACAAGAACATCACCATTCTGGTCCAGATAGAAAGTCAGCAGGGCGTAGATAACGTCGATGCCATTGCCGCTACCGAAGGTGTAGACGGTATCTTCGTCGGCCCCAGCGATCTGGCTGCGGCATTAGGCCATCTCGGCAATGCCTCGCACCCGGATGTACAAAAAGCAATTCAGCACATTTTTAACCGTGCCAGTGCGCACGGCAAACCCAGCGGTATTCTCGCGCCGGTCGAAGCCGATGCGCGTCGTTATCTGGAATGGGGCGCGACGTTTGTGGCTGTCGGCAGCGATCTTGGCGTCTTCCGCTCTGCCACTCAGAAACTGGCTGATACCTTTAAAAAATAACCACCACCGCAACAAGAGAGATGATTGATATGACTATGAAAGTTGGTTTTATTGGCCTGGGGATTATGGGTAAACCAATGAGTAAAAACCTTCTGAAAGCAGGTTACTCGCTGGTGGTTGCTGACCGTAACCCAGAAGCTATTGCTGACGTGATTGCTGCAGGTGCAGAAACAGCGTCTACGGCTAAAGCGATCGCTGAACAGTGCGACGTCATCATAACCATGCTGCCAAACTCCCCTCATGTGAAAGAGGTGGCGCTGGGTGAGAATGGCATTATTGAAGGCGCGAAGCCAGGTACGGTATTGATCGATATGAGTTCTATCGCACCGCTGGCAAGCCGTGAAATCAGCGAAGCGCTGAAAGCGAAAGGCATTGATATGCTGGATGCTCCGGTGAGCGGCGGTGAACCGAAAGCCATCGACGGTACGCTGTCAGTGATGGTGGGCGGCGACAAGGCTATTTTCGACAAATACTATGATTTGATGAAAGCGATGGCGGGTTCCGTGGTGCATACCGGGGAAATCGGTGCAGGTAACGTCACCAAACTGGCAAATCAGGTCATTGTGGCGCTGAATATTGCCGCGATGTCAGAAGCGCTAACGCTGGCAACCAAAGCGGGCGTTAACCCGGACCTGGTGTATCAGGCAATTCGCGGTGGACTGGCGGGCAGTACCGTGCTGGATGCCAAAGCGCCGATGGTGATGGACCGCAACTTCAAGCCGGGCTTCCGTATTGATCTGCATATTAAGGATCTGGCAAATGCGCTGGATACTTCCCACGGCGTCGGCGCGCAACTGCCGCTCACAGCTGCGGTTATGGAGATGATGCAGGCACTGCGAGCAGATGGTTTAGGAACGGCGGATCATAGCGCCCTGGCGTGCTACTACGAAAAACTGGCGAAAGTCGAAGTTACTCGTTAATGACGTCGTGCCCGGATGGCGTATTGCAATCCGGGCCTGGAATCCAGGCCGAATAAGAGAAACGCCCTCCGGCGTCATGTGGTAACAGGCATAGGTATGAAAATCGTAATCGCCCCAGACTCTTATAAAGAAAGTTTATCTGCCAGCGAGGTTGCGCAGGCGATAGAAAAAGGATTTCGGGAAATTTTTCCTGATGCACAGTACGTTTCTATTCCGGTTGCCGACGGTGGCGAAGGAACGGTGGAAGCGATGATTGCAGCCACCCAGGGTTCTGAACGTCACGCCTGGGTTACAGGGCCGCTGGGCGAGAAAGTGAATGCCAGTTGGGGGATCTCCGGCGATGGCAAAACCGCGTTTATTGAAATGGCGGCGGCCAGTGGGCTGGAGCTGGTACCTGCGGAAAAACGCGATCCACTCGTGACCACTTCACGCGGCACAGGCGAGTTAATCCTGCAGGCGCTGGAGAGCGGCGCGACAAACATTATTATCGGCATTGGCGGTAGCGCTACAAATGATGGCGGCGCAGGCATGGTACAGGCGCTGGGGGCGAAATTATGCGACGCCAACGGCAATGAAATTGGTTTTGGCGGCGGTAGTCTTAATACTCTGAATGATATTGATATTTCCGGCCTCGATCCGCGCTTAAAAGATTGCGTCATTCGCGTCGCTTGTGATGTCACCAATCCGCTGGTGGGCGATAACGGCGCATCGCGCATCTTTGGCCCACAAAAGGGAGCCAGTGAAGCGATGATTGTTGAGCTGGACAATAACCTCTCTCACTATGCCGAGGTCATTAAAAAAGCGCTGCATGTTGATGTGAAAGATGTCCCCGGCGCAGGAGCTGCGGGTGGTATGGGCGCGGCGCTAATGGCGTTTCTTGGTGCGGAACTGAAAAGTGGTATTGAAATCGTCACTACGGCGCTGAATCTGGAGGAGCATATTCACGATTGTACGCTGGTGATCACCGGTGAAGGGCGTATTGACAGCCAGAGTATTCACGGCAAGGTACCGATTGGCGTCGCAAACGTGGCGAAGAAGTACCATAAACCGGTGATTGGCATTGCGGGTAGCCTGACCGATGATGTTGGCGTTGTACATCAGCATGGCATTGATGCTGTCTTCAGCGTACTGACCAGCATTGGTACGTTGGACGAAGCATTCCGCGGGGCTTATGACAATATCTGCCGTGCTTCACGTAATATCGCCGCGACACTGGCGATTGGAATGCGCAACGCGGGGTGACAAGGGCGCGCAAACCCTCTATACTGCGCGCCGAAGCTGACCAGACAGTCGCCGCTTCGTCGTCGTCCTCTTCGGGGGAGACGGGCGGAGGGGAGGAAAGTCCGGGCTCCATAGGGCAGGGTGCCAGGTAACGCCTGGGGGGGAAACCCACGACCAGTGCAACAGAGAGCAAACCGCCGATGGCCCGCGCAAGCGGGATCAGGTAAGGGTGAAAGGGTGCGGTAAGAGCGCACCGCGCGGCTGGTAACAGTCCGTGGCACGGTAAACTCCACCCGGAGCAAGGCCAAATAGGGGTTCATAAGGTACGGCCCGTACTGAACCCGGGTAGGCTGCTTGAGCCAGTGAGCGATTGCTGGCCTAGATGAATGACTGTCCACGACAGAACCCGGCTTAACGGTCAGCTTCAACTTTTACAAAACCCCTGCCAGCGATGGCGGGGGTTTTTGCTTCATAAGGCAGGTTGAAACACAGGACAGATGAATGACCGTCCACGACGCTATACCCCAAAAGAAAGCGGCACGATGGGGGAAACAGGTCTGCCATCAACCGCATTATGACTCATGCGGTTATGCGTCCTTCTTGCTTATTTAATATATTTAAAATAAATGAATTTAATTATAGCATTCATGTTTGTTATGTATTTCCTGGTTTAACTACATTTATGCGAACTATTTTTTACATTTCGTCATCGGCTTATGAAAAATAATAGCCACCCATATCGGTGATAATTAATCAGGATGAAATAAAAAATGAAATTAATGACTCGCATTGCAGTGACAACCGTCCTCGCTACGGGCTTCTCAATGGCGGCACAGGCTGCGGATGTTAACGCTGCGCCAGCCCCGGCGCAGGATCCGATTGTCCAGCATTTAAAACTGACCCAGGATCAGGTAACGAAAATCAAAAGCCTGCACAAGCAGCTGGAAAAAAACGTTCAGCAGATATCCCAGAACGATATTAAAGACGGCGTATTATTTGATGTGATTGATTCCGGAAAATGGAATGAAAAAGCGGTCAAAGATCAGCTGGCGGCGTTTAGTAAAGTCGAACAGCAGGTCCGCTATTATCGCGTGAAGTACTATTTTGATGTGAATCAGGTCCTGACGCCAGAACAGCGTAAGCAAGTCCAAAAAGATTTAGCTCAGGAACTGAGTGAGTAAATCTATCGGCCCCGGCCGGGGCCGATATTGACGTCAGGCGACGTTTTCTTCTTCCTGGAGCCGTATCTCCGCTTCTGCGACGATCGCCTCCAGTTCGCTCAACATCTCTTCATAACCAAAGCTAACCGTTGTCATGGTTTCTGGCTGCGGCTGCGGCTGCGACGCTGCCAGCACCGCTTTTTTTGTTTTCTTCTTGCCCACTGACACACTCCCTTACTGCCGTTGTTACACAGGTAAATCTATCAGCAAAGCGCGCAGCGGCGTATCGGCAACGAGGGTAATGTTAGCTTCGTCACGAATAAACGCGCCATCGCCGCAGGTCAAAGCCTGTTTCTCTTCTTCCTGCACTCGCGCATGTACCGTGCCGTGAATCGACTGCAGGTAGGCGCGCGGGCCGTGGAGCTGCACGTTAAGCTGCTCGCCTTTCGCCAGATTGATATGGTGGATCCATACCTGCTGGCGCAGCTGGAGACTGTTCTGGCTGCCGTCCGGCGAAGCCAGCAGCTGCTGCGCTCCCTCGGCGATAGCGATTTTTTGCACCAGCGGGTTTTCATGCTGCGGGCAGGCGTCCAGCCACAGCTGGATTCGCGTCAGCGAGCGCTCTTTGCTCAGATTGTGCTCGCTGTAGCTCACGCCAGGCTGGGTGGAGATCAGCAGCGCTTCGCCAGCTTTCGCCTGGATGTGATTGCCATCGCTGTCGCGGTACTCCGCTTCACCTTCCAGAATCAGGTTCAGAATGTCGACTTTCGGATAGGTGCGCGGCTGGAACGACGCGCCGGGCGCCAGAACTTCCTGGTTGAGCACGCGCAGCGACGCGTAACCTAGCAATTTCGGGTCGAAGTAGTGGCCAAAGGAAAAGGTGTAGCGGGCCTGCAGCCAGCCGAAGTCGGCTTGACCGCACTGTTTGGCTGTTCGGGTTGTAATCATCTTCTTGACCTCTCTTTACACTAAATCAATGGTAAAGGTATGGACGCTGTATTGTTAGCCAGATATTCTGCCCGGTATGTTCAAATTTCCTGAATGAGAGAACGATGGCTAAAGAGAGAGCATTAACGCTGGAAGCGTTACGCGTTATGGATGCGATTGACCGGCGCGGAAGCTTTGCGGCGGCGGCTGATGAGCTTGGTCGGGTGCCTTCAGCGCTCAGCTATACCATGCAAAAGCTGGAAGAAGAGCTGGATGTCGTTCTGTTTGACCGTTCAGGTCATCGAACAAAATTCACCAACGTAGGCCGAATGCTGCTCGAGCGCGGGCGCGTTCTGCTGGAAGCGGCGGATAAGCTGACAACCGATGCCGAAGCGCTATCGCGCGGCTGGGAAACGCACCTGACCATCGTCACCGAGGCGCTGGTACCCACCACCGATCTGTTTCCGCTAATTGAAAAGCTCGCGACCAAATCGAACACCCAGCTGTCGATTATTACCGAAGTGCTGGCCGGGGCATGGGAGCGCCTTGAGCAGGGGCGGGCGGATATTGTCGTTGCGCCGGATATGCATTTTCGTTCCTCCTCGGAAATTAACTCCCGTAAGCTCTACTCGGTTATGAGCGTCTACGTTGCCGCCCCCGACCATCCCATTCACCTCGAGCCTGAGCCGCTTTCTGAAGTCACGCGCGTGAAGTATCGCGGCGTGGCGGTGGCGGACACCGCCCGCGAACGTCCGGTGCTGACGGTGCAGCTGCTTGATAAACAGCCGCGATTAACCGTGAGCTCGATCGAAGATAAACGCCAGGCGCTGCTGGCAGGGTTGGGCGTCGCCACGATGCCCTATCCGCTGGTTGAGCGGGATATTGCCGAAGGGCGCCTGCGGGTGGTCAGCCCGGAGTACAGCAACGAGATCGACATTATTATGGCCTGGCGCCGGGACAGCATGGGTGAGGCAAAATCATGGTGTCTGCGGGAAATCCCGAAGCTATTTATGACCAGATAAAACAAAATGCGCCCCTTTTTGACGAGGGGCGCATGGTCAGTAAGAGGTCGGTTTCGGGTCCGGCCCGAAGCGGTTATTGCCGGGAGTGCCGTTCTGGCAATTGAAGACCAGGATCACCAGCCAGCCGATCACGGGGATCAGCAGCAATAACAGCCACCATGCCGAGCGGTCGGTGTCGTGCAATCGACGAAACTGCACCGCCCACCACGGTAAGAATATCAGCACGCCATAGATGGTCGTCAGAATGCCTTCCCCTCCGGCGCGCTGCCATCCGAGCATTTTATCAATAATGCTGAGTACGCCGGTCAGGATGATGTTGACCAGAATAAACATCCAGTACTCTTTGCGCCGGGCGCGGCCGCCAAATCCAATGTAGTTTTTTAATACTTTAAGATACCAGTCCATTTTTACGCCTCGATTAACCGTCAATCACTTGTTTTTAAAGCGATCGAAATAAGAATAGACGTGAATGAAATGCTGGTAAATATTTGTTTTGTGAATTATTGGGCGCGGTAAATGGCGCCCAACGGATTAGCGGAAGCGAAGATCGCGGCCGTGCGGTTCGTTAAGATCCTGCTGCGGGCCGACGGAGATAATCCCGGTTGGGTTGATGGTCTTATGGCTACGGTAGTAATGGTTGCGAATATGGGCAAAATCCACCGTTTCCGCGATGCCCGGCATCTGGTAGATATCGCGCAGGAAGCCATAAAGATTGAGATAATCGCTGATGCGGCGTTTGTCGCATTTAAAGTGGGTCACATACACCGGGTCGAAACGAACCAGGGTGGTCCACAGACGAATATCGGCCTCCGTCAGCTGGTTACCGGTCAGGAAGCGGTGTTGGCCAAGGATTTGTTCCAGACGCTCCAGAGACGTAAATACCGCATCGACCGCTTCGTCATAGGCCTGCTGGCTGGTGGCGAATCCGGCTTTATAGACTCCATTGTTGACGTTGTCATAGATCCAGCCGTTCAGCTCATCAATTTGCGCGCGCAGCTCAGGCGGGTAGTAATCGCCAGCGCGGGCACCCAGTCCGTCAAACGCGGTATTCAACATGCGGATGATTTCCGCCGACTCATTGCTGACGATGGTTTGCTGCTTTTTGTCCCACAATACCGGTACCGTGACGCGCCCGCTGTAGTGGGGATCGGCATGCAGATAAAGCTGATAAAGAAATTCGTGCTGGTAGAGGGTATCGCCCGTCGCTGCCGGGAAGCTATCGTCGAAAGTCCAGCCGTTCTCGAACATCAGGGGGTTGACCACGGAGACGGAAATAAACGGCTCCAGTCCTTTCAGGCTACGCAGGATGAGAGTGCGATGCGCCCATGGGCAGGCCAGAGAAACGTACAGATGGTAACGGTCTTTTTCCGCAGCGAACCCGGCTTCGCCGCTTGGGCCCGGCGCGCCGTCGGCGGTTAGCCAGTTGCGAAAGGCGGACACAGAACGTTTAAATCGCCCTCCGGTGGATTTGGTGTCATACCAGGTATCGTGCCAGACGCCGTCAATTAATTGTCCCATCATTTCCTCCTTCAGATAGCAAAAGCGAGGAGAAGTCCCCTCGCTTTTTTATTTACTAGTATAGTGCGCTTACCACTTTTTATTCAGGACGCGGTCAATACTAAAGGCGCCTGGACCAGTGATAGCCAGCAGCAGGAAGCCGCCTGCGATGCTCAGGTTTTTCATGAACATCAGCGAGTTCACGCCCTCAGCAAAGTTGCTGTGGAACAGAAACGCGGTCAGCACGGTGAAGCCTGCGGTGAACAGCGCGGTGGTGCGGGTCAGGAAACCGAACAGAATCGCCAGACCGCCGCCGAATTCAAGCAGGATAACCAGCGGCAGCATAAACCCAGGGACGCCCATGGCTTCCATATATTGTTGAGTACCCGCATAACCGGTGATTTTTCCCCAACCTGCGGTGATAAACAGAATGGGCATCAGAATGCGCGCTACCAGTACACCAACATCTTCTAATTTTTTCATTTCTTACTCCAGAAAACCCAAAGGGCGGCGATTTTGTTTTTTGGTGCAATCCTGCGTAGTTACGCGGGCTTGCTGTCGATGGAGAGGATATTAGCGAGGATGAGATGTGATTGTTAGCAAGGAAAACTGTAGATCTTCTTCAAAGTTTCTGAGTAATCATTGATAAAGGACATGAATGTAAGAGGGGCTGTAGCGGGTCGTACAGGCGGTGCTGGGCAAAATGACGGCAGACGCTGAAAGGCGAAGTGTTCTGCTGGTGAGCAAGAAAAGGGGAAAACCTACGGGGACAGTGGGGCGAGAAGGATGCCGGGTGGCGGCTGGCGCCGGACCCGGTCATTAGCCTTAGCGCGACGTGGACTGACGCAGCAGATTGCGTGCCATCCGCCAGGTGCTCCAGATACCGAGGCTGCGCTTTGCCCAGCGCATCAAAAAGCGCGGATGGCGAACGGACCATATTGCCACGATGCCGCT
>OBXA01000935.1_pt1 | contig 19526 bp, 17 predicted proteins | sample 1538121 | NCBI WGS metagenome assembly OBXA01 (sample SAMEA2580133, study PRJEB22360) | human gut metagenome | biome: human gut; feature: human-associated habitat; material: faeces | place: Denmark | collected 2008/2010 | reverse complement strand
CTTTGCACTTATTGATATTTTAAATCAAGACCCGAGATTTCATATTAATATGTCACCGTTTTTTGTAGCGTTCGTGGCATTTTGTTTTTCTATGACGGTCGGAGTTGTTTGGGAATTCTTTGAGTTTGGTATGGACCAAATTTTCGGAATGGATATGCAGAAAGATTTTATCGTGAATGCAATACATTCCGCAACGCTTAACCCGAACGGACTTAACGGCACGGTCAGCTTAAACGGCATAACAAGTACGATTGTGAACTATAACGGAGGACAGTACGTTATAGAGGGAGGGTATCTTGATGTCGGAATAATCGATACAATGAAAGACCTTATGGTAAACTGTATCGGTGCGGTTGTATTTTCGATTATCGGAATACTTTACATAAAGCACAGAGGTAAAGGAAAGATTGCGAAAAGTTTTATTCCGCTTATGAAAACAACAGAGGAAATTGAAGAAACACAAAAAATGATTGAAGAATTTAAGAGTAAGAAAAGGAGAAATAAGAATGAGAAAGTTAAGCTTAATATTGGCGTCAATAATGACGGCGACAATGGTATTAGTTCCGACAGTACAGGCGAGTGATATTACGGTAAAGGTAAACGGTGAAGAAATTCATCCCGAAATGGCACCTGTAATTGTTGAAGAAAGAACACTTGTACCTCTTAGAGCTGTTTCGGAGGCACTTGGTTGTGACGTGTCGTGGGACGCAGATACAAAGGGTATAACACTTTGTGACGGAAGTAATCTGTATTTTACTTGGATTGACAAAGACCACGCATTTAAAACTTCGGCAACTGCGCTTGAAGATACAACTGTAATGGACGTATCGCCGACTATAATGAATGACTACACAATGGTACCGCTAAGAGCAATATCGGAAATGTTCGGCGCAACGGTTAATTGGGACGGAGGTACATCAACCGTTACAATCGACTACACGAAGAAAAATGTAGAAGAAGGACTTGCAAAGAAATTTGAATCATATGAAAAGGCTTTTGCCGAAAAATATGACGCATATAAGGGTTATGCTGACGGCACAGGAAACGTTGTAAACGCTGAAATTCAACTTGAGGACGGCGGTAATATTGAGCTTGAACTTTATCCGGATATTGCACCGAAAACGGTTGCAAATTTTGTTAAACTTGCAAATGAAAATTTTTATGACGGGCTTGTGTTCCACAGAGTTATAAAAGACTTTATGATTCAGGGAGGCGGCTATGATACCGATATGACACAGCACGAAACGGATACAATAACAGGTGAATTTATCCAAAACGGATACTTTAATTTGATACCTCACGAAAGAGGTGTTATATCAATGGCAAGAACGGCGATAAGTATGGACAGTGCGTCAAGTCAGTTCTTTATTATGCACCAAGACAGTCCGTCGCTTAACGGTCAGTATGCGTCATTCGGTAAGGTAACATCGGGTATGGAATATGTGGATAAAATCGCGGAAACCGAAACTCATTCACTAACTGATATGGGTATGGACGATGTACCTGTTCAAAATCAAATCATCAAGACAATAGTTATCAAATAGCTTTTGGCATATATTGTTCGTTGAATTAAATCACTCCCGTATGGTATAGTATCATACAGAAGGGAGTGATTTTTGTTTTGCGTAAAAAAGATAAAATCGGAATAATTGAAAAACTCGGACAGAAAATACCTGACCCTGTTATAATTTTTATATTGCTTTATATATTGGTACTTGTTGTAACGGGGATATTCGGAGGAAATACATTCTCTATGACTTCAGCTGACGGTACAAGCGTGAGTTATGAGATTAAAAATATGTTCACTGCCGAAAATGTGAGGTGGATATTCTCAAATGCGATACTTGATAATTGGCTCGGATATGCCGGAGGTATAGTAGGTACTATATTAATAGTAATGTTTGGTATAGGCATAGCGGAAGAATCGGGACTTTTGTCGGCACTTATAAGACGTATGGGTACAAATATATCGGATAAGCTGCTGCCGTTTGTGCTTGTATTTCTCGGAATAATGAGTAATATTGCGACAGATGCGGGATATTTGATTTTGATACCGCTTGCCGGACTTTTATATGTCGGTATAGGAAAAAATCCGCTTATAGGTATGGCGGCGGCGTTTGCAGGCGTAAGTGCAGGATTCAGTGCAAATTTGATACCGGCAACGGTTGTTGACGTTATAATCGGTACAAATGCGGAGGCTTTTGCAAGCAGTCAGAATATACCGTTCGTTTCGTATCTCGGAAAAGCGATAAATCCTGTGACAATGCACTATTATTTTATGCTTACGTCAACGGTAATGCTTGTAATAATAGGCGGATTTGTTACAATAAAGTTTGTAAAACCTAAATTTGAAAAACAGAAATATATAATTCCGTCAGATATAAATGTAAGTGAATTTGTTGTTTCGGATAAAGAAAAAAGAGCACTTTGGTGGTCGGGTGCGGGACTTTTGACAGCACTTGCAGCAGTGGCATTGCTTGGATTCGGACCGCTTTCGTCATATGTTGACGAAACAGGTAAAACCGTAACACCGTTTCTTGATAACATCATATTGATAATTACATTCATATTCTTTGTACCGGGAATGTTTTACGGATATGCTGTGGGTAAGTTCAGAAAACTCAGCGATATGGTCGGAGCTATGTCTAAGCAAATCGGTACAATGGGATATGCGATTGTTTTGACGTTCTTCAGCTATAACTTCCTGTCACTTTTGACTTATACAAATTTGGGAACGTATATAACGTATATCGGAGCAATGGGCTTGCAGGCGGTCGGTGCGTCAAATTCACCGATATTGCTTATAATTGGCTTTATATTGATAACAGGATTTATTAATCTGTTTGTTGGCGGATTGAGTTCAAAATGGATGTTGCTCGGACCGATTTTTGTGCCGATGCTATACCATGTAAACAGCTCAATGACGCCCGATGTTGTTGCGGCGGCATACAGAATTGCCGATTCGTCAACGAATATCATAACACCGCTTATGACGTATGCGGGAGTGGTGCTTATGTATATGCGAAAGTATAAACCGGAATTTACGGCTGGTAACTTAATATCAATGATGATTCCGTATTCGGTTATATTTATGGTATCATGGACACTGCTGTTAATGGCATTTATTCTGTTCAAAATTCCGTTGGGATTTTAAAAATAAAAAGCGCGAATCTGTTTAGATTTGCGCTTTTTTGATTTGAGAAGGTTATGTTTGAATAAATGAATAAAAAATAACATAATATATAGGAAGGTTTGGAATTAAGACAATTAAACAAAAAGTGAAAATATACTCATTATTCTTTGTGCAAAGTGCAACAAAGAAAAGGATAAATTTGTGTATAAGTGAGAAAATAAAAGAATAAACGACAAATAACGATAAAATTGTTTAAAAATATACGTTTGTCGGAAAACTAAGGGTTGAAAATAATAAGTATTATGGTAAAATAGATATAGTATCAAAAAGAGAAAGAGGGGAAATATGTGTCAAAGACTTTACTTGTCGAAATAAGAAATATTGCAATAGGTGTAATCATACTCGGAGCGGTGCAAGTACTTGTTACTTTGCCGACAAAGTTTTTTGGTTTATCTGCAATATTCGGAACACTTCTCGGATGTGCGGTGGCAATTTTAAACTTTGCACTTATGGGAATTATCCTTGAAAGATGTGTGTCAAAGCAAAAAGGTGCGTCCGGACTTATGGGAGTCGGTTATATAGGTAGGCTGGCACTTATTGCACTTGCGGTAATTTGGGCAACAAAGGTTGATTATCTAAACTATGTATGCGTTATAATTCCGCTTATATTCCCGCAGATTTCTATATTCATACTAAATCTTACGAGAAAAAAGGAAAGGGAAGTGTCAGAAGATGAACGGACCTAAGGTTTTATTTGAGATACCGCTTTTCGGTGGAATTAAAGTAACCGAAAGTATAGTCAATATGTGGATTATAATGGCGGCACTCGTGATAGTGTCTGTATGGCTGACACACGGTATGCGAGTAAGAAATCCGTCAAAAAAACAACTTGTGGCAGAAAAACTCATTACAATGCTTTACAATCTTGTAAAGGATACAATGGGTGAAAAATATATGTCGTTCGCACCGTATATAGGAACGCTTTTTATATTTTCGATAGTCGGAAGTTTATCGTCGCTTACGGGTTTAAGACCGATAACGGCTGATTTAAGCGTTATACTTTCGTGGTCGATAGTGACGTTCCTTATGATACAGGTGACGAACATCAAAAATCACGGTGTTCTCGGTTGGCTTAAGTCGTTTACCGAACCTGTACCGGTTATAACGCCGCTCAACCTTATAAGTGAAATCGCAAACCCTGTTTCAATGACGTTCCGTCATTTCGGTAATATTGCCGCAGGTCTTGTTATAACATCACTTGTATACGGCGGTTTGGCGAGTCTTAGCAGTGTTATACTTTCGTGGATACCAAATGATTTCTTTGCAACAATACCGATTTTACAAGTCGGTATTCCGGCAATACTTTCGGTTTACTTTGACCTGTTCACAAGCTTTTTGCAGGCATATATAATCTGTATGCTTACGATGGTGTTTGTTCAAGGTGCAGGCGACTAAAAAACAACAATAAAAAAACAACAATAAATATAAAACAAAGGAGATTTTTAAAATGGAAAGAGCAATTATATTAGCGGCGTCGGCAATAGGTGCGGGACTTGCAATGATAGCAGGTGTCGGACCGGGTATAGGACAAGGTTTTGCGGCAGGTAAGGCGGCAGAGGCAGTCGGCAGACAGCCTGAGGCAAAGGGCGCAATTACTTCAACAATGTTGTTTGGTTGTGCGGTTGCGGAATCAACAGGTATTTACGGTCTTGTTGTCGCATTGATTTTATTGTTTGCAAATCCGCTTATAGGACTTCTTTAATCAAACAGCGAAAGGATGAGAGCAAATGAATGAATATTTGCCTTTTGTATCCATAGACACATGGACAATGATTTTTACGTGGGCAAACCTGCTCATATTGTTTCTGCTTTTAAAGAAGTTTTTGTTTAAACCTGTAACGAAGATACTTGATGAACGCGCAGAAGAAATCGAAAATTCGTATAAACAGGCAGAGGAAACCAACGATAAGGCGATAAGCCTTAAAAGTGAATACGAAGAAAAACTTTTGTCTGCAAAAAATGAGGCTGACGGTATAATAAAATCGGCGGTTGAAACGGCGGACAGACGCTCTGAATCTATTGTAAATGAGGCAAATGAAAAAGTTCGGTATATAATGGAAAAGAGTCAAAAGCAGATTGAACAAGATAAGCAGAACGCAGTCACTGACGCAAAGAGAGAGATTGCGTCTATGGCTGTCGATGCGGCAGAAAAAATTATAGGCAAAAAATTAACTGACAGTGATGATGAAGAACTAATTTCTGATATTATTGATAGAATGTAGGTGATTTATATGTCTGCACCACAGACTTACGGTGCCTCGCTTTACGACCTTGCAAAAGATGAGGGGATGTCAAGAGAGATTTTGGTTGATCTTGCGGGGATTGTTTCGTTATTTAACGAACACCCTGCATATGTTAAAATACTTGATGCACCTCAAATCGAACGTGATGACCTTATGGAGATACTCAACGAAGATTTCTTGGGCAAGGTGAACAGATATGTTTTGAATTTCTTAAAGTTACTTTCGGAAAAGCATAGTGTACATCACATCGGGGAATGTTTTAAAACATATGAAAAGCTGTATAATGAGGACAATAGTATAAAAATTGTTAATGTTACAACAGCAAAGCCTATAGGCAAGCATTTGGAAGAAAAACTATTGCAGAAACTTGAAAAGAAAACAGGCGGAAAAGTAGTTTTGAAAATGCACGTTGATAAAAAATGTATAGGCGGAATTATAATCGAAACAGATGGTATACGGATTGATTCAAGTATAAAATCAGGACTTGAAGATTTAAAAAAAGCTTTGATATAGCATAGGAGTAGAAGATGCAGGATTTAAGCAAAGTTATAAAGGACAGAATTAAAAATTACGATAATATAATACGCGAAACAGAAACGGGTTATGTTATAGAAGTCGGTGACGGAATTGCACGTATACACGGACTTGATGCGTGTATGGCCGGTGAGCTTATCGAGCTTGACGGCGGAGTTATGTCTATGGCACTGAACCTTGAAGAAGATAACGTCAGCGTTGTTATTCTCGGTGATGATATGGGAATAAAAGAGGGCAGTATCGCGAAACGTACAGGACGTGTTGCAGACGTTCCAGTTGGTGATGCACTTTTGGGGCGTGTTGTTGACGCTCTCGGAAGCCCTATTGACGGCAAGGGTGCGATAAACACAACCGAAACCCGACCTGTCGAGTCTCCGGCGTCGGGAATTATCGAACGTAAGTCTGTAAGCGTGCCTTTGCAGACAGGTATAAAGGCGATTGACTCTATGATACCTATTGGCAGAGGACAGAGAGAACTTATAATCGGTGACAGACAAACAGGTAAAACGGCGATTGCGGTTGATACCATTATAAACCAAAAAGATACGGACGTACTTTGTATTTACGTTGCGATAGGTCAAAAGCGTTCAACGGTTGCGTCAATCGTTGATACGCTTGAAAAGGCCGGTGCGATGGATTATACGATTGTCGTTTCCGCAACGGCGTCTGAAATGCCGGCACTTCAATATATTGCACCGTATGCAGGTTGTGCAATGGGCGAATATTTTATGTATAAAGGCAAGGACGTTTTGATTGTGTATGACGATTTGTCAAAACACGCAGTAGCATACAGAGCGTTGTCGCTGCTTTTAAGACGTTCGCCGGGACGCGAGGCGTATCCGGGCGATGTATTCTATTTACATTCAAGATTGCTTGAAAGAGCGGCGAGATTGTCGGAGGATTTGGGCGGCGGCTCACTTACGGCATTGCCGATTATAGAAACACAGGCGGGCGATGTTTCGGCATATATACCGACAAACGTAATTTCAATTACGGACGGCCAGATATTCCTTGAAACGGAATTATTCCATTCGGGCATTATGCCGGCGGTCAATCCCGGTATAAGCGTGTCGCGTGTAGGCGGTAACGCACAGATAAAGGCAATGAAAAAAGTTGCCGGAAGTCTGAAACTTTCGTATTCACAGTACAGAGAACTTCAAGCATTCGCACAGTTCGGCTCGGACCTTGATAAAGACACAAAAATGCGTCTTGCAAAGGGTGAGAGAATAGTTGAAGTGCTAAAGCAAGGAAGAAACACGCCGATAAGAGTATCATTGCAAGTGGTAATTATTTATGCGGTTATAAACGATTTGCTTGAAGATATACCTGTTGAAAGAATACAGGAATTTGAAACATCATTATTTGAGTATATTGAAAATAATGCACATGATATAATAGATACGATTGAAAACACAGGTGAAATGAGTAAAGAATGTGAAGAAAAAATCCGTTCATCTGTTGAAGATTGTAAGAAACGTTTTGTAAAGTAGGGGGGATGCTCTGATGTCTGCTTCATCAATGAAGACAATAAAAAACAGAATAAAGAGTATAAGCTCGACTATGCAGATAACAAAAGCCATGGAGCTTGTTGCCGCGTCAAAAATGCGTAAAGCGTCCGAGAGTATTGAGCGTTCAAAGCCGTATTTTAATATACTTCACGAAACGCTTGAAGATATAGCAAAGGATAATAAGGATTTCAGTTCTGTATTTACGCGTGAGAGAGAGGGCAAAACGTGTCATATTGTTATAGCCGGTGACAGAGGGCTTGCAGGCGGATATAACAACAATTTGTTTAAATCTCTTGACATAAAAGACGGAGATATAATTTTCCCGATAGGTAAAAAGGTTGTGGAGCATTTCGGTGAAGATAATGTGTATACCGACACATATGCCAAAGCAGGCGATATAAAAATCTCCGATTGTCACGCAATAGGAAGTTTATTGGCAAAGGCGTATGAAAAGGGCGAATTTACGCACCTTATTCTTTCGTATACAAGCTTTGTCAATATGCTTACGCAAGAGCCTAAGACGGAAAATGTTCTGCCGATAAGAGTTGAGCATACAAAAGATGGTATGCGTAATATGAATTACAGCCTTATTGTGTATGAGCCTGACGCAGAGGAAACTTTTGCACAGATAATACCTTATTATATTTCCGGAATGGTGTACGGTGCTGTGTCGGAATCGGTTGCGTCGGAATTATCGGCACGAAGAAATGCGATGGAATCCGCAACGGACAATGCGTCGGAAATGATTGAAAATCTGAGCCTTGAATATAACAGAGCAAGACAGGCATCAATCACGCAGGAATTAACAGAGATAATATCAGGTGCGAATAACTTATAATCCGAAATTTTTCCCGCAGCACTACTTTTTGTTTGGAGCAGTACACCTGTACGGCATCACAAACTGCAAAGCAGCACTGCGAAAAAAATTACAAATTATAAAATTACGGACTATATAGAGATGAAGGAGTTATGTATGAATAACGTTGGAAAAATAGTTCAAATAATAGGTCCTGTCCTTGATATAAGGTTTGAGGACGGTGAATTGCCTAATATTTTAAATGCCATTGAAATTGACAATAAAGGTCAAAGGCTTGTTGCGGAAGTTGCACAGCATATAGGCGACAATGTTGTCAGATGTATTTCGATGGGCTCGACGGACGGACTTGTCAGAGGTATGGACGCCGTTGATACAGGTGAGGGAATTAAAGTGCCTGTCGGTGAAGAAACACTCGGAAGAATTTTTAACGTTTTGGGTGATGCGGTTGATAATATGCCTAATCCTGAAACAAAAGAAAAATGGTGTATACATCGTGAGCCGCCGACATACGAAGAACAAAATCCGACAACGGAAATACTTGAAACGGGTATTAAGGTTGTTGACCTTATTGCACCGTATGCAAAAGGCGGTAAAATCGGTCTTTTTGGCGGTGCGGGTGTCGGCAAGACTGTTCTTATAATGGAGCTTATCAATAATATCGCTAAGGAACACGGCGGTATCAGTGTTTTCGCCGGTGTCGGCGAAAGAACGAGAGAGGGTAACGACCTTTATAATGAAATGAAAGAGTCGGGCGTTATCAATAAGACTGCACTTGTTTACGGTCAGATGAACGAGCCGCCGGGGGCAAGAATGAGAGTTGCGCTTTCGGGACTTACAATGGCTGAATATTTCAGAGATAAGCAACATCAGGACGTGCTTTTGTTTATTGATAATATTTTCAGATTTACACAAGCCGGTTCGGAGGTTTCGGCACTTATCGGACGTATTCCGTCGGCGGTCGGTTATCAGCCTACACTTTCTACTGAAATGGGTGCTTTGCAGGAGAGAATTACATCTACAAAGAACGGTTCTATAACTTCGATACAAGCTGTCTATGTGCCTGCGGACGATCTTACAGACCCTGCTCCCGCAACGACATTTGCTCACCTTGACGCAACAACCGTTTTGTCAAGACAGATTTCTTCGTTGGGGATTTATCCGGCGGTTGATCCGCTTGAATCAACGTCAAGAATTTTAACACCCGAAGTTGTGGGTAAGGAACATTACGAAACAGCCAGAGCGGTACAGCGTATAATTCAAAGATATACCGAATTGCAGGATATTATTGCGATTATGGGTATGGACGAGCTTTCGGAAGAGGACAAGAATACCGTAAACAGAGCGAGAAAGGTTCAGAGATTTTTGTCACAGCCGTTCTCTGTTGCGGAACAGTTTACAGGTATGCAAGGTAAATACGTTCCGATTAAAGAAACAATTCGCGGTTTTAAGGAAATTATCGAGGGTAAATGTGATGATATTCCCGAATCGTGTTTCCTTTTCGCGGGCGGTATTGACGAAGTTCGTGAAAAAGCAAAGAAAATGGGTGAATGATTATGAATACATTTCATTTGCAGATAGTAACGCCCGATGGACTTATGTTTGACGGTGATGCGGAAAAATTACTTGTTCGTACAACGGAAGGCGATGTCGGTATTATGAGCGGTCACTGCGATTATGTAACGCCTGTCGATACGGGTGAGGCAAGAGTTACAACGAACTGCGATGTAAGAACGGCGGCGTGTTCGGGAGGACTTTTGAATGTGAAAAAAGGAACAGTCAGACTTGTTGCAAGTACGTTTGAATGGTCCGAAGATATTGACGTTGAACGTGCGTTGAGGGCAAAAGAGGCGGCGGAAAAGAAAATTAAAGAAGCTTCCGACTACGAAGAAAGAGCCGCTGAAATAAAATTAAAAAGAGCACTTACGAGAATACGTGTAGGTGAAGGAAAATAGTAGAAGGGGACACTAAAATTCAGTGTCCCCTCAGATTGTCAATAAATTGTCTGGAACGTGCAAAATATTATTCTTATAATTTAATAAAAAACAAAAGGCAAGCCTATCTTTAATATACGGCTTGCCTTTGCACTTTCAGCGAAAATAAACTCTAACGTACCTGTGTACGCTGACAAGTTCATTTTCGCAGAATCCAAACTAATTTCTTGACATCTGCCGATATGCAGATAAAATAAAAATTTGCTAATCGTATTGACAAAAATTAGCCGCTCGGATATACTAAAATATAAATAGGAGGACAAGGTATGCAGATTGAAAAATACTATAATGATTTAAACACATTGCATATTAATACAGAAGAAAACAGAGCGTATTATATGCCGTGTTCGGATATAGAAAATGCAAGAAAGGAAACGAATGACAGAAAGCAGGTTTTAAACGGTGAGTGGAATTTTATGTATTACACTTGTATTGATGATGTTCCGGATAATTTTAAGGACGGAAATATAGACGGCTTTGATAAAATTCCTGTACCGTCATGTTGGCAAACTCAAGGTTATGACCGCCATCAATATACAAATACAAGATATCCGTTTCCGTATAATCCGCCGTATGTTCCGTATGACAATCCGTGCGGTGCGTATGTAACTCATTTTGAATCGGATAATGATTATAGGAAGTATTTGAATTTTGAGGGTGTGGATTCTTGTTTTTATGTGTGGGTGAACGGCGAATTTGTCGGTTACAGTCAAGTATCACATTCAACATCTGAATTTGATATTACAGATAAGGTTAAAAACGGCGATAATATACTTTGTGTGTTGGTTTTTAAATGGTGTGACGGAAGTTATCTTGAGGATCAGGATAAGTTCAGAATGAGCGGTATTTTCAGAGATGTGTATATTTTAAATCGTCCGCAGAAGCATATCCGCGACTATAAAATCGAAACAGATATTCAAGGAAAAATTAATATTGAAATAGATTCGGACACTGATGTGAGCTTTGTTCTTGAAAATGAAAAAGGCGAGATATACAGTGGGGACAGTAAAACTATAACGGTTGAAAAACCGATACTTTGGAACGCGGAATATCCGTATTTATATACATTGTATCTTGTAACGGAAGATGAGGTTATACGCGAAAAAATCGGTTTCAGAGAAATAAAAATTGATGACGGAATTGTTTTTCTTAATAATAAACCGATAAAAATGAAAGGCGTAAACCGTCATGACAGTGACCCTGTAACAGGATATACCATAAGCCGCGAGCAAGCTGAAAAAGATTTAAAGCTTATGAAAAAGCACAATATCAATGCACTTCGCACAAGTCACTATCCAAATGCTCCGTGGCTTATGCAGTTGTGCGACGAATACGGCTTTTATGTTATTGCGGAATCGGATATTGAAATTCACGGAACAGCATCATTTTTCGGCGGTTCACGTCATCAATGGAACGGCTTTTTTTTGCGGCGTAACAAAAGCCGTTACATTCGGCTTGCTTGCACAAAATTCCGATTGGGAAAATGCAATTTTGGACAGAGTTCAGAGAAATGTTATACGCGATAAAAACAGAACAAGCGTGTGCATTTGGTCACTCGGCAATGAGGGCGGTTACGGCGTGAATTTTGAGAAAGCTGGCAGATGGGTTAAGGAATATGACTCCACAAGATTGACGCATTACGAAAGCAGTATGTGGCAGATGGAGGGATATATAAACGATATCTCAATGCTTGATGTTGAAAGTACAATGTATGCGGATTATAAGTGGATAGACAAGTATTTTGAAAATCCGGGTGAAGTGGTTTGGCACAGAGTCAGTCTTGGAAAAGGCGGTGAATACGGCGGTGCGGGCGAATGGATAAATCTTTCGGAGAGTAAACTCGGCAAGAAAGAAAAGGAACAAATGGCGGTTGTAAAACCGTATATGCAGTGCGAATTTATACATGCAATGGGTAACGGCCCCGGCGGTATAAAGGAATATATAGACCGCCTATACAGATATGACGGATTTTTCGGTGCATTCGCTTGGGAATGGTGCGACCATGCTATTGATATGGGGGACAGTAAATATTTTTACGGCGGTGATTTCGGCGAATATCCGAATGACGGTAATTTCTGCGTTGACGGACTTGTTTACCCCGACAGACGACCTCATACGGGACTTTTGGAATACAAGCAGGCTATTAAACCGTTTGCGATAAAATCATACAGCAATATTATGGTGGTGGAAAATCGTTACGATTTTGCGGAGCTTGACGATAAACTTTATTTTGAAGTCAACGGTGAAAGAATGGAATTTGATGTTCCGCCGAGAGGAAAAAAGAGTTTTCCGCGTCCGAATGGTGATGTCGTAATGGTTAAGGCATATCAAAAGAGCGACACGCTTTGGGCGAAAAAAGGATATGAAGTAGGCTTTGAACAACTTATTGTAAATGACACTGTGCCGAAACTTGAACCTGTCAATGCAGACGGAAGTTTTGAAGTATCGGAGCAAGGCAGAAACATTACGATAAAAGGCAATAATTTTGAATATATCTTTGATAAATCAACAGGTAATTTCAAAAAACTTTCCGATGCGGTTACAAGACCTGTTGAATGGAATATGTGGAGAGCACCGACTGACAACGACAGAAATATTATGCATGATTGGATAAATGCCGATTATCATAGAGAACAAAGCTACGTCTACGACTGTACTTATGATGTGACTGATACAGTTACGATAAAGTGTCATAATGCGCTTATTCCCGTTGTGCAGCGCAAGCATATGGATATTGAAACCGTATGGACGATTTATGCAAACGGTATTATTGATATGCAGTCGAGCGTTAAAGTGGGCGAAAATCTGCCTGTAATTCCGCGATTTGGTTTGAGATTTTTCACTAAAGGCGAGAACGTCAAGTATTACGGCTACGGTCCGTATGAAAGTTACAGTGATAAGCACCTTTGCACATATCTTGATGAATTTAATACAACTGTTTCGGATATGTATGAACCATATATAAAACCACAGGAAAACGGAAGTCATTTCGGTACAAGATATGTTGAAACGGAAAATATCAGAGTAAGCTCGGATACTCCGTTTTCATTCAGTGCGTTGCATTATACGCAAGAGGAATTGACCGAAAAGAAACATAATTTTGAACTTGAAAAATGCGACGATACTGTTTTGTGTATTGATTATAAGCAAAACGGTATAGGTCAAAACAGCTGTGGACCGCTTACACAAGAAGAATATCGCTTTGATGAAAGTGAATTTGAATTTAAAATAAGAATTGAAATTAAATAGGAACACAAAAAAGGATAGCGGCAATATGTCGCTATCCTTTATTTTATCTTACCATTTCATCTTGATGACCTGTTGCTTTGTGTGATTTAATAACGCTTTCGATTTCTTCAATACTGCTTGCTGACATATCGCCTGCAACAGTGTTTTTAACAGCTGAAAGCGCGTTGCCGATTTCGATTGCTCTTTCAGGAGTACCGAACTTGATAAGTCCGTAAAGCACACCTGCAAGATATGCGTCACCCGAGCCTATGCGGTCGATAACTTCGATATTATTGTAAGGTTCTTCTTCATAGAAATTACCGTTCATATATATTTTTGAGTTGAAATTATGGTGCGTAGGGCTTACGGCTTCACGTCTTGTTGTTGCAATAAGTGTGCAACCGTAAGTGTCGGCATAGCCTTTCATTATTTCTTCCAAAGTACCTGTTCTCTGCAACATCCTTCTTGATGTTTCTTCCGAAACGAAGAGAAAATCTACATATGGGAATATCGCCTCAACAGTCTTTTTAGCCTCTTCTTCAGACCACAAACTTGCACGGTAGTTTACGTCAAATGAAATATATGCACCTGCCTCGTGGAATTTATGTATCATTTCAATAGCCGTTTCCTTTAGCGATGGGTCAAGTGCAAGCGTAATGCTTGAAATGTGAAAAATCTTAGTTTTTGCGTATATATCCTCCGGAAGTTCGTCAAGAGAAAGTGAACAAAAACTTGAATTTGCTCTGTCATAAATTACCGATGATTTTCGCGGATAAGCACCGCTTTCATAGTAATAAACGCCCAATCTTTTTTGAGGTGAGTGGTCGTATATAATATAGTCATCGGACACGTTTCCGTAACGAATTTTATTTCTTATAAAATGTCCCATCTTGTTTTCGGGCAATTTTGTAACTATCGCCGAACGAATACCGAGCATTGCCGCACCCGATACAACGTTAAGTTCACTTCCGCCCGCATTTTTTTCAAAGGTTTCGCTTTGAGAAATCTTTTCTTTGTTTGGAGGTGAAAGTCTTAGCATAACTTCGCCTAAACCGATAAGGTCAAAATCAGTGTTTTCTTTAAATTCCATAGTAAAATCCTCCATTATAATGAATAATTTTATTATACAATACAACAGCGCATTTAGTCAATAATTGTTATTATTTTGACATAGACAAATTTGTTGTAAAGTGCAGGCCGTTATGATATAATCATATTCAGAGGTGTTAAAAAATGAAAACCAACTGTGAATTTTGTATGAATTACTATTATGACGATGAATATGAATGTTATTGCTGTGCGATAAATTTGGACGAGGACGAAATGTACAGATTTACGATGGGCAATAACGATAACTGCCATTATTTCAGAATGGGCGACGACTATACGATTGTAAGGAAGCAAAACTGATGGACAGAACGATACTTCATTGCGACTGTAATGCATTTTATGCGTCGGTGGAATGTGTATTAAATCCGGAACTTAAAAAAGTGCCTATGGCGGTCGGCGGTGACGAGGAAAGCAGGCACGGTATTATTTTGGCAAAGAATGAGTTTGCAAAAAAGTACAACATACAAACTGCCGAAACAATTTGGCAGGCAAAGAAAAAGTGTCCCGATTTAGTCATAGTCAGACCGCACCATGATTTGTATTACAAGTATTCAAAGCAGGTTATGGATATTTATAAACGGTACACCGATTATGTCGAGTCGTTCGGACCTGACGAGGCTTGGCTTGATGTTACGGGAAGTAAAAGACTGTTCGGTGACGGTGTGAAGATTGCGAACGAGCTTAGAAGAATTGTAAGAGAGGAAACAGGGCTTACAATTTCAGTCGGAGTGTCATTTTGCAAGGTGTTTGCAAAGCTTGGCAGTGACTATAAAAAACCGGATGCGACTACTGTGTTTTCAAAATCAAATTGGAAACAGTTTATATATCCGCTGTCGGTAAGAGATTTGCTTTTTGTCGGCAAAAAGACGGGTGATGAGCTTGAAAGATTGGGTGTTAAAACTATCGGTCAACTTGCAAAATATGACGAACATATCCTTGTTAGGCATTTCGGTAAAGCGGGGAATATGCTGTACAGATACGCAAACGGACTTGACAGTGAGCCGGTTAAATCAATATACGAAAAAGAGAAAGTTAAATCGGTCGGCAACGGTATGACGTTCAGACAGGACCTTGTCGGTGAAGAAGATGTACGGAGCGGTATATATGCACTTTCGGACAGTGTTGCGGCACGTTTACGCCGAAAAAATATGAAATGCACGACAGTGCAAATATTGATAAAAGATCCGCAATTTAAGAGTATAAGCCGTCAGAAAAAGCTCGAAAAGCCTACATATGTTTCAAGAGATATACGCAATGCGGCGATGGAGCTTGTAAAAAAATCTTGGAATTTAAAATTGCCGATACGAATGATGTCTGTAACGGGAACAAACCTTGTCGGTGAGAATGACGTATACGAACAGATGAGTTTGATTGAGGACAATACGGAAAATACGAAAAAAGTCGAGCAATTTGAAAAAACGGTTGATAATTTGAAAAATCGTTTCGGAAATGTGGTTTCGCTTGGCGGAAGTATAAAAAAATATGAGGGCAGTATAAGGAAAAGACCATAAAAGTCATAAAATCGAAATTTAATTCATATCTCGATAGGGGAGATATGAATATGTATAAAAGAAATCGTGCGAGCGGTAATTCCGGTGAGAAAATCGCTTGCGGTAAGATAATGCGTGTAAATTAAGAGGAACAGATTTTAAATCTGCTCCTTTTTTAGTAAGTGTATTATTCGATAAACCGAAATTTACTTTAATAAATATTTTTCAAACGCTTTATGATTATCAAAGTGGACTTCTCTAAAAAACAGAACTAACCAAATAATATAGGTTGGTATAGCTATATATGGGGTTAAAAAGCAGGATAATAATGCTCCTGCCAACATTATAATAGCCCACATAAAGCACTGATTTCTTATATCACGAGAGATATGAGCTTTATCATACAATGCCTGTTCTTCTTTAGAAAATGAATTAAATCCTGAAACAAATTTTGCTGCTTTTTCCTTAAAAATCGCAAATAACACACCTATAATCAGAAATGGTATTACCAAAATTATACACGACCAAAATCCTATATTCATAATACATACCTCCGCTTCAAATTCCGATTTATCTAAGTTATTTTAAATCCTTAAACATTTTTATATGCGGACAAAATTCTTCTTTATATATTTCGCCGATTTCGGTGTAACCGAGTTTTTTATAAAAATCTTTTGCCTGTATTTGAGCGGAAAGCTCAATATGATGTGCACCCGATTCAAGTGCTTTTTCTTCAAGTATGGCAATAACTTCACTGCCGAGCGACTGACCTCTGTATTCTTTCATAACGGCGATACGGCCGATTTTCATGCAACCGTTGAAAAACAGTCGTCCCGTTGCACAAGGATTATCGTTTTCATCGTACAAAACAAGGTGCAAAGCGGTTTCGTCAATGTCGTCAAATTCGTATTCAAAACCCTGCTCTTCCACGAAAACAGACTGCCTTATCGCTCTTGCATCCGGACTGTTATTGAGTCCTTTGGATAGTGTATATTTCATAAATTCACCCCTAACATTCCAATTATATCATACATATTGCATAAAAACAAGTGAAATTTTAAAAATCAGAAAAATATTCAAAAAAAATTTAAAATGCTGTAATTAAGTATTGCAAAAACAATAAAAAGTGATATAATATAAACGTAAGCTATACAGTGGGGAGGCGAAGAAGATGTCAGAGGGGACAGTGGAAGAACTTCAAGAAAGAGTTCATCAACTGGAAGAAAATTTACGAAAAGTAAAGAGTCTTGATGAACTTACCGGACTTTACAACAGGAATACATATTATGACCGTGTCAGGTGCAGATTTGAAAATGAACCGGACAAAGAATATGTTATTGTTTGCTTTGATGTCGAGAAATTCAAATTTGTCAATGACAGATTCGGTTTTGTCGAAGGTGACAGACTTCTTAGCTATATAGGCAAGAAATTGCAAGAAAGAGCCGCAAAATACGATCTTGTAGCCGCAAGGCTTTCGGGTGATGTATTTTCTTTTATGGACTTTGAAGAAAATATTCAGCCGGACGCATTGGGTGCGGAAATTCAAAGTTGGGTAAAGGATTATCCGATTGATTTTGAAATAAGAATGACTGTGGGAATTTACCACGTTAAAACAAAAAATATCCCCGTAAGGCTTATGTGCGACAGAGCAAGTTTTGCGTGTGAGTCGATAAAAAACAATTATCTTGTTAATGTTGCGGAATATAATGACAGTGTGAAAAACTATGTTTTCTCGCAACACGAACTTTTAAACGAAAGTGAAAGGGCATTTGAAAATCACGAATTTAAAGTGTATCTTCAGCCTAAATACGATATACGAACAACAAAGGTAATGGGTGCGGAAAGCCTTGTAAGATGGCAGCATCCCGAAAAAGGTCTTATATTTCCGAAAGATTTTATTCCGATGTTTGAGCAGAATATGCTTATTACAAAACTTGACGAATATATATGGGAAGAAAGTTGCCGAATTTTACGTGATTATATCGATAAGGGATATACCGCGGTTCCTATATCGGTGAATGTTTCGAGAATGGATATTTATTCTCTTGATTTGTCAAAGATTTTTGTAAATCTTACGGAGAAATACAATATTGAGAGAAGATATTTGGAGATAGAAATTACCGAAAGTGCGTTTACAAGTGATGAAGAACAGATTTTGAAAGCTGTTGACGAACTTCGTGAATTGGGTTTTATTGTATTGATGGACGATTTCGGCAGTGGTTATTCATCGCTTAATATGTTGAAAGATATAAGCGTTGATGTACTTAAAATAGATACAAGATTCCTTGAGGCAGGTCGTGACGGAAATACAAAGGGTAAAGAAATTCTTGAATCGGTTATAAAAATGGCAAAGTGGATTGGTTTGGCGGTAATCGCCGAGGGCGTTGAAACGGACGAACAAAAGAATTTCTTGCTTGACAGAGGCTGTAATTATGCACAAGGATTTTATTTTTCAAGAGCGATAGATGAAGAATCTTTCGGAAAATTAATCAGTGACCCAAATAATGTTGCAAGTGAAAATTTGGACAACGTATTTGACAATACGATTGAAATTGAAGAATTGCTTCATTCCGATTTTATGACTGAGGGGCTACTTAACAATATTTTGGGCGGCGTTGCATTATATTCGCTTAGTAATGACGGAAATAAACTTAATGTTTTAAAAGCAAACGAATTTTATTATTCAATAACTAAGAATTATCCGAAAAATGTTACTGCAGGCGGATATGACGGATTGGAAAATCTTCACCCCGATGACAGAGAAAAGGCAATAAAGGCATTTCGCGAATCTAAAATGGCGGGGAATAAAGGCGTTTCCGTACAAGTCAGAAATGTATTCGGTGAAGATGTTATATGGCTGTCGATTAAAATTTTCTACCTTGCAAGTCGTGAGGATTGTTCAATTTATTATGCGTCTGTTTCGAATAGCAGTGAACAAATGGGTGTTTTGAATAAACTCAATATGCTAAGACGCAGTTTTGAAACGGCACTTGACCTTATTGACGCCATTGCACTTGAGTATTATTTTATAAACAATACCATTGATGTAAAGACAAAACTTGCCGAAGGACATTCTTATATGTTTGGCACTTACATACAAAATGCACTTGAATATATTTTGGACAATAAGATTGTTCATCACGATTCGATGGACGAATACAAAATATTATGTAAGCATTTAAAGAAAAGTGATAAGCCGATTAGTGTTGTGCTTGACCTCTTGTATAAAGAAGATATGTATAATCGTTGTAAAGTTACAGCGAAAACAGTTTATGGAAACGGGAAGAGAATTAAATCGGTTATTGTAATTGAAAGTACAGGATTGGATGTTAAACCATAAAAAAGAGAATGCGACAGTGAACCGACCCCCAAAAGTTAGACCAAAAATCTAACTATTGGGAGGTCGGTTTTT
>OBXA01000904.1_pt1 | contig 19980 bp, 18 predicted proteins | sample 1538121 | NCBI WGS metagenome assembly OBXA01 (sample SAMEA2580133, study PRJEB22360) | human gut metagenome | biome: human gut; feature: human-associated habitat; material: faeces | place: Denmark | collected 2008/2010 | reverse complement strand
CTCAGTCGGTAGAGCGTCGCCTTGGTAAGGCGGAGGTCACGGGTTCGATTCCCGTTATCAGCTTAGGGTAGGAATCCCGGTAATTTCAAGGAAACTTGATTTTGCCGGGATTTTTTGTTGTTCCACAAATAATTCTTTAGAAATTCTTTCGTTTTTTATATAATGGTTTTTTAGATAGATATATTACAGTAAGGCATATCAGATAAGGAGTCAGAAGTCAGATGGAACAGTTGAACAACAATGAGTACAATATTTTAGTCGTGGAGGATGACAAAGAGATTCGTGATGGGATTGAGATTTTCTTAAAAAGCCAGGGATACCATGTATATAAGGCAGCCGATGGTGTCGAGGGACTGGAAGTGATCGAGCGGGAAAACATTCATCTTGCAATTGTGGATATTATGATGCCGCGGATGGATGGTGTGACCATGACAATCAAATTGAGAGAACATCATGAGTTCCCGGTCATCATGCTTTCTGCAAAATCAGAGGAGACAGACAAAGTGATCGGCTTAAATATTGGTGCGGATGATTACGTGACAAAACCGTTTACGCCGTTAGAACTCATGGCAAGGGTAAATTCCCAACTGCGCCGCTACACCCGGTTTATGGGAATGGCACAGAAAAAAGAGGAAGAGGGAAGAAACTACATCATCGGCGGACTTGAATTAAACGAGGATACCATCGAGTTTTCCGTGGATGGAAATCCGGTGAAATTGACTCCGATTGAATTTAAAATTCTGGCACTTCTGATGAAAAATCCGGGCAGAGTTTTTTCGGCAGAGGAAATCTACGAGCGTGTCTGGAACGAAAAGGCAATTAACACGGACACAATCATGGTGCACGTGAGAAACATTCGGGATAAAATCGAGATCAACCCGAGAGAACCAAAATATTTAAAGGTGGTGTGGGGCGTTGGATACAAAATTGAAAAACAGCCGTAACGTTAGAATAGGAATTATTATCATTGGATTATTACTTGCAGTTGGTGTGAATTTATGTCTTTTTCCGTGGATGATACGGAATGCGGAGCAGAAGTCAGCACAATTGTTTTCCTCCAGTGAAAATGTAAATATGGAGTACATTGATACGCTTTATCAGGGGGCGTATGTCCTGTATATCGAGATCAGGAACGAGCCGTCAGAAAACCGTACGGAGCCTTTTGTCGGAGATGGAAGCGGTTATAATAATTACGATTATATTTCAGAGTGGAGTGGTTATTTTGAGAGCGTCCGGTCTGAGATAGATTATTATGCGACAGATGGAACGAAAAAAGAAGTGAATACGAATGCGCCGCTGTATGAAGTTTTGGAACCGGATTTCAGAATTGACGATGACAAAGAACAGTGGAACTCTTATGAGGGCGTTTTTGTTCTGACTTTTGATGAAAATGGAAATCTGTCCGTCGATGTCAAAAAGGATGGAACTGTTTCTGCGGATATGCTTATCAAAAGTTTTTTACAGGCAGACCGATACAATGAAATACGCACATATGCGGTGGACAATGGTATGACCTTTGTCCCGGTGAAAAATTTTCAGGTAGTTTACGGTATTCCAAAGGACAATACGAACCTTGTCAGTGAAGATTATTACACCAGTGATTATTATCTGGTTGCATCCGGCGGGGGAGATGCAGCGTATTTTATTACACTTCTGGTAATTGCGGCATTTGCATGCTTTATGTGCAGCAGAAGAGTATGGAAAAATGAAAAAATGCCGGATTATCTTCCAAAATGGCGTTATATGGAAGCGGGGATCTTCGGACTTATGATGTCGTTTGCAATGTGTGATATTTATATTGACACTGTCTGCGATTTCCCATATACAGGCAAATCAGGTTACGCAAATGTGAATGTGTGGAGCGTCCTGAAAACAGGCGGAATCCTCTGGATTGTTTTTGCAGTTGCATTTGTGTCTGTCGTCTGCATTTATCCGGTATTTTCTGTTGGATTGAAAGAATACATCCGGCAATACAGTTTTATTTATCAGATTTTTCCATGGATCCGAAAAAAATGGAATCAGTTTACAGACGAAGTCAACCATATTGATTTCAGTGATAAGACAACCAAAACGATCCTGAAAATCGTGGTGATCAATTTCCTTGTTTTAGCAGTGCTGATGTGCATGTGGATGTTTGGAATCGCAGGCCTTATCATCTACTCATTCGTGCTATTTTATCTGCTGAAAAAGTATTATGACAGGATCAGAAAAGATTACAATGTCTTAATGAGAGGCGTGCAGCGTATCGCGGAGGGAGATCTTGACACGGTGATCACCGAGGATATCGGGGTGTTTGAACCGTTTAAGGAGCAGCTCACACAGATCCGCACCGGATTTAAAAAAGCGGTGAATGAGGAAGTGAAAAGCCAGCGCATGAAAACAGAGCTGATCACAAACGTATCCCATGATCTGAAAACACCGCTCACTGCAATAACTACATATGTAGAGTTATTGAAAAAAGAAGATATCACAGAAGAGGAACGCAAATCTTATATTGAGACACTGGAGAAAAAATCACTGCGGTTGAAAGTGCTGATCGAGGATCTTTTTGAAGTGAGCAAAGCGACGACCAATAATATTACATTAAATCTGATGGATGTTGATGTGGTCAATCTGATGAAACAGGTCAGCGTGGAACACGCAGATAAATTTGAACAGATGGGGCTGCAATTACGATGGAATGTCCCGGAAGAAAAAATCATTCTGAAACTGGATAATCAGAAAACCTATCGTATTTTTGAAAATTTATTTGTGAACATACAGAAATATGCAATGCCAAACAGCCGTGTTTACATTGATGTAGAGAAGCCGGAGGGGAATGTGACCATCACCATGCGCAACATGTCCGCCGTGGAGCTGAACGTGAGAGGGGATGAGCTGACGGAGCGTTTTGTGCGTGGCGATGCCTCCCGCAACACGGAGGGTTCCGGTCTTGGGCTTGCAATTGCAAGGAGTTTTACCGAAGCGCAGAAAGGAAGCCTGAATATCTCTGTGGATGGCGATCTCTTTAAAGTGGTCATCCTATGGAAATAGACAATTGCGAAACCCTTCATCAGCTTCTTTCAATTGTTCAAAATTAACAAAAACATTCAAGACACGCTCTCGCTACGTGTCACTCGCAGCGGTACTAAGAAGCCAGACACAACTTACAGTTGTATCCGCCTTCTAAGTACCGGCGGTTCCCCAGTGTCTTTCATGTTTTTTGTCAATTTTTCACAATTCGATTTAGATTTTATGAGTTTCGCAATTGTCTAATCCTGCGATAGTTGTCATGGCGGGAACAAATGTGCTATACTTATTTTCAAAGAGTTTTCACATCGAAAAAGTATGTTTTCATGTGGCTTTAGTAAGATAAGAACAACGGAGGTAATTCATAATGGAAACAATGGACGATTTCAAAGACGAGTTAGAGGCATCTTTCCGCCAGATCAGAGAGGGCGACATTATCACAGGAACTGTCATTGCAGTGAGTGAGGAAGAGATCACTCTGGATTTAAAATATTATGCACAGGGAATTATTAAGGTAGAGGACTTCAGCAATGATCCGGATTTTGCAGTGTTAGAGCAGATCCATGCCGGTGATGAGATCGAGGCAACTGTGGTAAAGACAGATGACGGACAGGGTAATATCCTACTGTCCAGAAAAGAGGCAAACGATGTTCTTGCATGGGAGAAACTGCAGCAGATGATGGAAGATGGAACGGTTGTAAAAGTCCGCATCAAAGAGAGTGTTCCAAGCGGCGTTGTCACATTTTTAGAGGGAATCCGTGCATTTATTCCTGCATCCCAGCTTGCACTTGATTATGTGGAAGACACGGAGAGCTGGATCGGAAAAGAGGTGGAGGCAAAAGTCATCACCGTTGATCTGGAAAAAGAAAAACTGGTATTGTCCGCAAAACAGGTGGCAAAAGAGGCAGCAATCGAGGAACGTAACCACAAGATTTCCATGATCGTGCCGGGAACTGTAATGGAGGGAACGGTGGAGTCCTTAATGCCATATGGTGCCTTTATCAATCTTGGCAATGGGTTAAGCGGACTGGTGCACATCTCACAGATCTGCGAAAGACGTATCAAAAAGCCGTCAGAAGTGTTAAAAGAAGGACAGAAAGTCAAAGCAAAGGTGTTGAATACCAATGACAACAAGATCAGTCTTTCCATGAAAGCACTGGAAGAGGAGATGGTTGATACAGAACCGGCAGAAGATCTCGAGCAATATACATCCAAAGAGAGCTTTGGATCAAGCCTTGGTTCACTTCTTGCAGGAATTAAGCTGGATTAATCAGAAGATAAAAATTTCATTATAAAAATAAAACTACCGGATGCAGACAGGTTTATGTGTGCATCCGGTAGTTTAATATAACAGGAAAATTACTTAATTATCTGCAGCTTTCTCGTTTTGCCATGTAATATGGCAGGGACATTTTCAGAGGGAGCGTGTGACCGTTTCTTATGCGGTCAATCAGGATCTTGGCTGTCATCTTTCCCATTTCTTCGATCGGAATATGCATAGTTGTGAGCATTGGCGATACATATTGTGCAATTTCAATATCATCCATACTGATGACAGAGATATCGTCAGGGATGCGATAACCACATTCGTGGATCGCACGGATCGCACCGATCGCTGTGATGTCATTCATGCAGAAAAAAGCAGTTACGTCCGAAGAACGTTCCAGAATACGTTTGGCTCCCTGATAACCGGCTTCGGAAGAGCCGGAAACATTAGTTACGATATTTTTGTTAAAATTAATATGATTTTTCTTCAAAGTATTACAATAAGCTTCATATCGGATTTCATTTTTAGTCTCTCCGATATATCCGATCTGCGTGTGCCCCTGTGCGATCAGATGGCTCACGGCATCAGATGCGACGGCATTTCCGTCACAGATGACCTGATCATACTCGGCATCTAACGGATTTAAACCAACGTAAATAATCTTATGAAAATACTTTTTCATAAATTTGAGAGTCTCTTTGTCACAACGGCCAAGAATGGCAGCACCGTCAACTTCGTTATTTATAATCTGATTTTGCGTGGCCGGGTTATGAATGTCAAAAGTAGAAAAAGAATATTTTACGATATACCCCTCTTTTAATGCCTCCTGCTCAATACTTCTTGTCAGGGTTGAAAAAAAGGCATCATTTTGTGCATCCTGAGCTCGTGCATAGACACAGGCAATGGAATGATGAGGTACATTTTCCCTGTTTTTTTGCTTTAATGCCTGGGCGGAAGTGTTAGGCACATATCCGCCGGCTCGTGCAATACTCCAGATTTTATCCTGCATTTCTTTACTGGCGGCGTTTGAGGAATTCCCGTTGATAATACGGGAGACAGTAGAGATGGAAACACCGGCCTCTTTTGCAATATCCTTTAATGTCATTGAAATACCCCCTCGTACAGGTAATTTTCATCTTTGCGTATAGTTTAACACAAATAAATAAAAATTTGCGTAAAACTTTACACAAACGTTTGTTAAAATAAATGGCGAAGAAAATGGTAAGTGTGGTACAATAAATGCAAATGAGATTTGAAATGTTTAGGAGGACAAGATGAAAAAACAGATGACAGTACGAAAAACAGTTTTGGCAGCATTATTTCTTGCAATTGGACTGATTCTTCCATTTATTACCATGCAGATCCCGGCAGTCGGAAAGATGCTTTGCCCGATGCACATTCCGGTATTACTGTGTGGATATATTCTTGGAGGACCATATGGCCTGATCGTTGGATTTATTACACCGTTACTTAGAAGTGTGACATTTGGAATGCCTGTCATGCTCCCGAATGCTATATGCATGGCATTTGAACTTGCAACCTATGGATTAGTCAGCGGAATTCTTTCCGGTAAGATGAAAAAGGATATGAGATCACTATATATCTCTTTAATCATTTCCATGCTCGCAGGAAGACTGGTATGGGGACTTGTATCAGCAATTGTTTATGCATTAATGGGAAGCGGATTTACATGGAAATTATTCTTTATGGGTGGATTTGTGAATGCAATCCCTGGAATTGTGATACAGCTTATCTTAATACCTGTTCTTGTAAATCGTTTATATGCAGCGGGAGTTGTAAAGCCTGCTTATGAAGGAAAATAATGATCTGTTTTTCTGATAGAAGACAGAAAACACAGGGAAAGATCGGAGAAATACATGGAACTGAAGACACAATGCAGAGAACGATTCAAACCGGCAGTGGATGCGATTAATGAAATTATTAAACAGGAAGACAATACAGACAGACCAATTCTTGTGGCGATTGACGGGAGATGTGGAAGTGGTAAGACAACTCTGGGAGAATATTTAAAGGGGCAGCTTGATTGTAATCTGTTTCATATGGATGACTTCTTTTTACGCATGGAACAGCGTACACCGGACAGAATGAAAGAAACCGGTGGGAATGTAGACTATGAAAGATTTTATGAAACTGTGCTTATACCGGTTCAAAAGAAGGAATCTGTGTGCTATCAGCCCTTTTCCTGCAAAGAGTGGAGACTATTAGATGCTTATGAGATTCCTTATAAAAGGATTAATATTATCGAGGGCTCTTATAGCTTACATCCGTATTTTGGAAAGCCATATCAGCTGAAGATTTTTATGAATATTGCATCGGATGTGCAGCTTGCAAATATCAGAAAGCGTAATGGGGAAGAGAAAGCAAAAGAGTTTCAGGAAAAATGGATTCCGAAGGAAGAAGCATATTTTGAAAAATTTCATGTGCAGGATGACACACTTGAGATTATGTGGAATTTAAAGGTATTATAAAAGAGATGTTCAAAGAAAAACAGAGTCAGATCGACATGCGCATATGTCTGTCCGGCTCTGCTTTTTTATGTAATGGATTCAGGTGGCTAAGCCTCTAAAGTGATTTTTAAATGGTAAGTTTTTTCAGCTTCAGGCATTAATGAGAGAATACCACGTTTTTCTGAGAAAATATCACTGTCCTGATGGAAAATCGCAGAACCATTCCATGGTTCCAGACAAAGGAATGGAGCATTGCCGCCAGCAGGAGTCCAGAAAGCGATAGATTCAAAATCAGGATAGTCCATTGTTACACCTTTTCCAGTATGAGTGTTAAGGAAGGAAACACGATGGGAATTGGTGTGTTCAAAGAAAACAGCATCACTGTCAAACATTGCAACAGTAAGTGGTAATGTGTTGCCCTCTGCTTTTTGTACAACCTTTTTCTCTGTGTTGAATTCCATATTTTCAAGATCATATTCATAAGATACGAAATCTTCTGCTTTTTCAAAGACGAGTTCACAGTCGGCAAGTGTTTCACCGGAAGATACCGGAAGCATAAATCCAGGATGTGCGCCGATATGATAAAACATTTCTTCTGTGTCATGGTTTACAACACGGTATTCCATAGATAACTCATTGTCGGATAAATGATAGGTGAGAGACAATTCGAACTGATAAGGATAACTTTTTAAAGTTTCTTCATTTGCGTGTAACAAGAAAGTGACCGTATCATCGGATAAATCCTTCACCTCGAATTCTGTATCTTTACAGAAGCCATGCTTTACGAGAGGATAAACCTGCCCTTTCATGGTTGTTTCACCATTTCTTAAATTTCCAATCGTTGGAAAGAGAAGTGGTGAAGAACGCATCCAGAAAGCAGGATCTGAATTCCAGACGTATTCTTTTCCGGAAGGATCTTTGAAAGATTTCAATTCGGCTCCCATCGTATTGACAGCAACCTCGTAACCGTTTGAATGTAATGTGATCAGCATAATAAAAGCCCCCTTTTACAAATTGATATTGTTTTTGAAAAATACTTGTTTTTCTATTATAACACACGAATCTGCGTAAAGAGAATAGGTTTAGACAAACGTTTGCAACAGATTAGAACCGGGTTGACAAAACATAACGATTTATGTTACCGTCTTTTCAGACAAAGGCGTCTGGCAGGTGTTCTGCCAGGCGCTTTTCTTTTTGAAAAAGGATGAAAAAAGTTCATCCTTATCAAAAACAAAATAGAGGTCTATACTTTGAATCAAGAAAGAAGTTCCGAAAGGGAAGGAGACGGTATTATGAATAACAAAAACAAATCTCTGGCAGATAAAATACCAAAGAGAGTCTGGTTACTGATCTCATTTGCAGTGGCTATGCTGTTCTGGTATATTTTATCAATTATTCCATCAACAAGCAGAGCGTTCCAGAATGTTGTGGTAGTTTGTCAGAGCATTAAAACAATGATTGACAGAGGTGTTCTGGGTACGGATATTTTATCCAGTTTGATTTCAGTTGTAGCAGGTTATGTGCTTGGTTTTGTAATCGCACTTCCGGTTGCAATCCTTATGGCATGGTATAAACCGGTTCGTTATATTATTGAACCATGGATCCAGTTCATCCGTAACATCCCACCACTTGCTTATGTACCACTTATTGTAATTGCGGCAGGTGTTGGAAGAAAACCACAGATCATCGTTATCACGATTGCATGTTTCTTGACAATGTGCATTACAATCTATCAGGGTGTTATCAATGTAGATGAGACACTGATCAAAGCAGCAAGAGTTCTTGGAGCAACAGATAAAGATATCTTCATCAGAGTTATTGCTCCTGCAACATTACCATTTATCCTGACAGCAGTAAGACTTGGAGCTTCTGTAGCACTTACAACACTGATCGCTGCAGAATCTACTGGAGCAACAGCCGGTTTGGGAATGAGAATCAGATCTCTGAACAACAGCTTTGAATCTGCACCAATGCTTTTATACATTATTATCATTGGTATCTTAGGTATCTCAATGGAGAAACTGATCAAATATCTTGAAAGGAGACTGACATCATGGCAGGAGAAGAGAGAGATTTAACAAATCGCGATGACAGCAGACCGGTTCGTGTAAAAGTTGATAACGTAAAGAAGATATATAATACAAGAAATGGTGAGATGGTTGCATTAAACGGAGTGACACTTGATATTCATGATAATGAGTTCATCTGTGTCGTAGGACCATCCGGATGTGGAAAATCCACTTTATTGAATATTATCGCAGGATTATTAGAGCCGACAAGCGGAGCAGTATACTGCAATGGAAAAGAAGTAAAAGGAACCGGTACAGACCGTGGCGTTGTATTCCAGCAGTATGCATTATTCCCATGGCTTACTGTTAAGAAAAATGTTATGTTTGCATTAGAGATGCGTGGCATCAAAGGAAAACAGGCAGAAGAAGAGGCAATGAAATATTTGGAGATGGTTCAGTTGGAGAAGTTCGCAGAACATTATCCAAAAGAATTATCCGGTGGTATGAAACAGCGTGTTGCTATCGCAAGAGCATATGCAGCAGAGCCTGAAGTATTACTTATGGATGAGCCATTCGGAGCTCTTGATGCACAGACACGTACCCAGTTACAGACAGAGCTGTTAGAGACCTGGCAGAGAGAGAAGAAGACGTGCTTCTTTATTACACATGATGTTGAGGAAGCAATCATTCTTGCACAGACAGTTATTATCATGAGCGCCCGCCCGGGACGTATCAGAGATATTGTAAAGATTGATATTCCATATCCACGTACCCAGGAGACAAAGATGACAAAGGAATTCATGGAACTTAAAAATGAAATCTGGAGTCAGGTATATCAGGAATATCTGGAAGTAAGAAAATAATAAAAAGGTTGTAACCGGGAAACCGGATTATAATGATAACTAAGGGAATTGGGGGAAATTCCAAATATCCAATTTAAGGAGGAAAAACAACATGAAAAAGAGAATATTGAGCTTATTAATGGTAGGTGCTATGACAGCAGGAATGCTTGCAGGATGCGGCAGCAAGACAGATGCACCTGCTGACAACACAGCAAAAGAAGAGACACCGGCTACAGAAGAAGCAAAAGAAGAGACACCGGCTACAGAGGAGAAGGAAGCTGTAGAGCCAGTTACATTAAATGTAGCTTACATGCCAAACTATGGAAGCTTATGGTCAGTTGAGAACGCAATCGCTCAGGGTTACTTAGAAGAAGAAGGAATCACAGTAAATCTTGTAGAGTTCCAGGATGGTCCGACAATCATTTCCGCTATGGAGTCAGGAAGTATTGATGTCGGATATATCGGACAGGGTGCTCATAAACTTTGCATCAACGGACAGGCAACAATCTTTGCATTATCCCATATCTCCAATGGTGATGCATTGATCGGAGGCGAAGGTATTACATCTATCGAAGACTTAAAAGGAAAACAGGTTGCTTACTCTTCAGGAACATCCAGTGAAGATATCCTTGTAAACTCACTTACAAGTGTTGGATTGACAATGGATGATATCGAAGCAATTGATATGGATGCATCCGGAATCGTATCCGCTATGTTATCCGGTAAAGTTGATGCAGCTGCAACATGGTCACCAAACAGCTTAAAGATCTTAGAAGAAGATGCAAATGCTACAAAATTAGCAGACAACATGACATTCTCTGACAAAACTGTATCTCTTGCAAGCTGGATCTGCATGCCAAAATATGCAGAAGAGAACAGAGATGTCTTAGTACGTTTCACAAGAGCATTATTCAAAGCAATGGATTATGCGGCAGCAGATCATCAGGAAGATACAGCTGCTTTAATCGCAAAACAGATTGCAGGCGATCAGGATACAGTATATGATCAGCGTGGTGATGCAGAATGGTTAACAGGTAAAGAGGTATCTGAAGGTGCAGCAGATGGTACAGTAGAAGGATACTATGAGTTACAGAAGGAGAACTTCATCGAGGCAGGTGCTGTTGAAGTTGACCCACCAGTATCTGATTACGTATTATTAGATGTTATGAAAGAAGCTGGAGAGTACTAAAAGAAAACGCACACAGCATTTGAAAAGTAAATGAAATAACAAGGCTGTTACGCTAGACCAGGAGTTCTGGAATCGGTGTGGCAGCCTTATTGTAACGCTGATGTAGACAGGAAAGGTTGGAAGAGAAAATGAAACATGAATATTATTATTATAACAAAGAAGAACTGTTAAAAGCACCAAAAATTCCGTTGATCGTTATGGAAGATAATGCTGCTGTATTTAAATCAATGGCAGATGAAATGGTAGAAGAAATCAAACGTAAAAATGCTCTTGGTGAGAATACAGTATTTATCTGCCCTGTAGGTCCTGTAGGACAGTATCCGTATTTTGTAGATATGGTAAATGAGCAGAATATCAGCCTGAAAAATGTATGGTTTATTAATATGGATGAATACCTGACAGATGATAAAGAATGGATTGACAAAGAGGATAAATTGAGCTTCCGTGGATTTATGGACAGAACGGTTTACACCAAAATTAAACCAGAACTCGTAATGCCGGAAGAACAGAGAATTTTCCCGGATCCTAAAAACCTGACACATATTCAGGATATGATCAAAAAACTTGGTGGAGTAGATATTTGCTTCGGGGGAATTGGAATTAATGGTCATGTTGCATTCAATGAGGCTTCTGATACAATGACACCGGATGAGTTCCTGGCTCAGCATACAAGAGTTCTTGAAATCTCAAAAGAAACAAGAGCTGTGAATTCAATTGGTGATTTAAATGGTGCATTAGATGATATGCCACATTACTGTATCACAATCGGCATTAATGAAATCGCTCATGCAAGAAAAATCAGATTAGGATGTTTCAGAGACTGGCACAGAAGTGTTGTAAGACATGCAGCTTATGGCGAAAAAACAGCACATTTCCCAGTAAGCTTATTGCAGGATCATCCGGACATCAATATTAAATTTACAGAGTTTGTTGCTAACCTTCCGGAATAAAAAAGAATAAAAAGGCTGCCGCACATAATTTTGTGTGGCAGTTTATTGTATAAGAAGAGGAGAAAAAATCATGAGCAGATATATCGTAAATGGAGAAGTTTATATTGAACATCGTTTTTTAAAGAAAACAATTAAAATTGAAGATGGTAAACTTATTATTTTACCACCGGATGCACCAATTGAAGATGGGGCAGAAGTGTATAATGCAGCAGGAAAGAAAGTAGTGCCTGGATTTATTGATGTACATACACATGGTGCAGTAGGTGTAGATGTTAATGCGGCAACAGCAGAAGATTATGAGAAAATCTGCCGTTTTGCAGCCGGAAATGGAACGACTTCATGGTTATGTTCTGTTTTGACTGATACAAAAGAACAGACAGAATGGTGCATTGATGAATATAAGAAACATCAGAAGATGGAGCATAAAGGAGCAAATTTACTTGGTATTCATCTGGAAGGACCATTTTTGTCTTCAGAGTACAAGGGGGCTATGCCGGAGCATCTTCTTCAGAAAGCCAATATGCCACTTCTGAAAGAATATCAGGACAGAGCAGAAGGAAACATCCGTTATATTACGATTTCTCCGGAAGTAGAAGGACTTATTGATGACATTCCGGCAATGAAAGAGCTTGGTATTACTGTTGCAATCGGACATTCCGGAGCAGATTATGATACAAGCTGGAAAGCAATCAACAACGGTGCAGAATGCTGTACACATACATTTAATGCGATGAAACTTTTACATCAGCATTTTCCTGCAATTATGGGAGCTGCATTAGAATCTGATATTTACTGTGAGGCAATCTGTGATGGAAGACATCTTCACCCTGGTACAGTACGTCTTCTTTTGAAAGTGAAAGGACTTGACAAAGTAGTTGCAATCACAGATTCAATTATGGCTGCAGGTCTACCAGATGGAAGATATAAACTTGGAGTAAACGATGTTATTGTTGAAGATGGTGATGCAAAGCTGGAAAACGGAGTAAGAGCCGGAAGTACCTTAACACAAAATGTTGCTTTGAAAAATCTTCTTGCATTTACAGGAAAACGTCTGGAAGAGATTTTACCGCTTCTTTCAGAGAATCCAGCCAGACTTATCAAAGTATACGATAAAAAAGGATCGATTGCAGATGGAAAAGATGCAGATATCGTTCTTTTAGATGCGGAGAATGACATCGCAGATGTATTTGTTGGAGGAAATCTCATAGAGAGGTAGAAGAAAACAAAAAATAGTGTTAAAATATAACTGAATATTTTTTTGTTAAAAGATTTAAGAAAACGGAAACAGGAGACAAAAACATGTTACTTATTTTGGCATTCAGCTTAGTTATTGCATCGGTATTCTTGATCATTTACAGAAAAAATAAAGATTCCATCTTATGGCTGGGACTTTGTACAAGTCTTATGTTGGAATTATGTGGTGTTATGCTTTTTATTGCAAAAAAAGGTGGCATTTCACAGGAAGTATTAACATTTCTGTATTTTTCAAGAAACATATATCGGAAGATGCAGTATTTCCTGATCACATTAGGTCAGCTGGGATATCTGATTGCCATAGGCAGGTCTCTGTTTCCGTTTTTTTTGCTGAGGATTGCAATGAATTATTCAATGCTTCCGGGACTTAGAAAGCGGAAAACATGGGTTAAATTATCAAGGGTCATACCGATCATGTCGCTGATTCTTTACTTTCCATCAGTTTATAGAATGATTGTTCATAACAGGGAAAGTATGCAGGAGATTATAGCAAAAGGAAATATGATCTGGATCAATCTATATCTGACAGTATCTGTGGTGATTTTATTAATCGAGTATTTTTCCATTTCAATCCTGTTTTTGAAGAGGCAATTTCAGCAGACAGTAATCTTTTTGGTGTCGATTTCGGCAATTTATCTTATTTACTATCATCAGGATCCGGGGCAGGTTTATCTCTTTTACGGGTATTCGATCGCATGGAATAGGGGAATCGGATATCTTCAGATTAATCCGTCTCTGGCAAGTTATATTATGCTTGTGATTGTAAATATCATTTGTGCTGTGCTTGGCTTTTACAGTCTATTTAAATATACAAAAGGTGATTATGAAGTTGCCATGACGGATGTTGTGATGGAACGGAAATTCGATACAGTGAGGGTAGGAGTTTCAATGTTCGTTCACAGCATGAAAAATCAGCTTCTTGCCAACAAGGTTATTTATAAAAGAATTGACCAGATTTACAGTCAGCCGGAGCCGGATACGGTGAAGCTGAAAGAATGTATTGATGCACTCCGGGCTACAAACGATACAATGTTTACAAGAATTGAGGAACTGTACCGCAGTGTAAAATCTAATTCCATTACGATGATGCCGGTTAATATTCAGGAGATCATAGACACGGCATTAGAACGGTTTCACAATAAATTTCCGGATGCGGGAGTGCGCATCCAAAACGAGGAAGTGTCTATGGTTCTTGCAGATAAGGATCATCTGTGTGAGGCAATCTATAACCTTCTGATCAATGCAGAAGAAGCCGTCATAGCTGCAGAACGGGGAGAAGATGGGCAGGTATGCTTAAAATGCAGGAATGAAAGATTATATACTTTGATCGAGGTCAGTGATAATGGACTTGGAATGTCAAAGAGTCAGATAAAGAAGATTTTCGATCCGTTTTATTCCAGCAAAAATTCTAACTATAACTGGGGAATGGGCTTATATTATGTCAGAGAGGTTGTAAAAAGCCATCTGGGTAAAATGAGAGTGGAAAGTACAGAGGGAAAGGGAAGTAAATTCTATATTTTAATTCCAAAGTACGAATAGATAACAGACAGGAGAAGAAAATGGCAGATAAGAAAAAGATTTTGATCGCTGATGATTTTCAGCTTTTAAGAGAGGATCTTACAGAATTGATCAACAATCAACGGGATATGGAGGTTGTAGGGACTGCTTCTTCAGGAAAAGAGATTGTAAATCTTGCCAGAAACACAGAGTATGATCTGATATTGATGGATATTGAGATGGAGACAATGAACGCAGGTATTTTAGCAACGCAGGAAATACGGGAGGCTGACCCGGAAGCCGGAATTATTTTTCTGACAGCACATGAGACCCGCGAGATGATCGTGACAGCCATGGGTGCAGGAGCACTTGATTATATTGTAAAAGGATGTGAGGATGAAGAAATACTTTACCATATCCGCTGTGCTCTCAAAGGGAATCCAATTATGTCAAATAAGATCCATGAGACTGTGATGCAGGAATATGCCAGACTTCAGCAGAGTGAGAAGAGTCTGCTTTTTTTCATAAATAATATTTCAAAACTTACTGCAACAGAACGTGAGATGATAAAGTTGCTTTTACAGGGGTATAAGGTACATGAGATTGCAGAAGCACGCAGTGTGGAGGTAAGTACGATAAAGACACAGATCAAAGGTCTGCTCCGCAAATTTGGTTGCAGCAGAACAAAAGAGATCGTGCAGATTATAAGAGAATTGAATATTGAACACTTGTTTTAGGATGAATTACATGGTATTAAAATTAGGAAAAAGTTTATAAAAAAGAACGCAAACGTTTGATAAATGTTTGCGTTCTTTTTTACGAAAACTGTGTTAAAATAAAGGCACAAAACAGAAGTATGTAATACATGATAGAACAATAAATCTGCAAGAAAAAGGAGAATACACAATGGGGCATAAGTTATATCTGGAATGTGGTTCCGGAATTAGTGGAGATATGTTTGTAGGAGCTATGCTTGATCTGGGAGCAGATCAGAAAAAAATGGAAGAGGCACTTCAAAGTCTTCCTGTAGATGGATTTAAAACGGAGATTACGAGAGTGAAAAAATCAGGATTGGATGCGTGTGATTTTAATGTTATTTTAGATCATGCACATGAAAATCATGATCATGATATGGAATATCTGCATGGAGATCATCATGACGATCATCACCATGAAGAACACCATCACGACCATGAGAACCATTATCATGATGAACACTATCACGACCATGAGGACCACCACCATGACGAACATCATCACCATGAGCATAGAAGCCCGGAGGATATTATTCACATTATCGGACATGCATCTATGACAGACAGTGCCAGAGAACTTGCATGCAAAATCGTAAAAATCCTTGCAAATGCAGAGGCAAAAGCACATGGTGTACCACTTGAACAGGTGCATTTTCATGAGGTTGGTGCGGTAGATTCAATTGTTGATATTGTTGCCGCTGCAGTATGTGCAGATTCACTGGAGCTCGATGAAGTATATATTCCTCAGCTGAATGAGGGACGTGGAATGGTCAGATGCCAGCATGGACTGTTACCAATTCCAGTACCGGCAGTTGCCAATATTATTTCAGCGAACCAGCTTAAAATGCATATCACAGACGTGGAGGGTGAGCTTGTAACACCGACCGGAGCTGCAATCGCAGCAGCTTTGCGCACGCAGGATCAGCTTCCAGAAAAATTTACAATACAGAAAGTAGGAATGGGTGCTGGAAAAAGAGAGTATGCATGTGTGGGTGTGCTGCGGGCAATGATGATTGAATAAGCGATACTTGGGTCAAGTGTTTTGTTTGACATTTGTGGCAGTCATAGTATACAATGTATATATAAACACGTATGTATAAGTGAGGTGATTTTTTGGCGGAAAAGAAATACAAACAGGTAACAAGAAAGGATGTTGCAGAGGAAGCAGGAGTCAGTGTTACAATCGTATCTTATGTCATCAATAACAACAGATATGTAGACAAAGAAAAAAGAATTAAAGTGGAGGAGGCTATAAAGAAACTTCATTATAAGCCAAATTCAATCGCAAGAGCATTAAAAGGAAAAAAACTAAATCATATTGTATTTATTGCGGATCAAATTGTAACGGAACACTTTAGTTTATTAGTAAGCGAACTGGATAAGCACGCATATGATCTTGGTTATATGATTTCCTTATGCTCGAACAGAAATACACAACAATTTATAGACAGTATTATAAGTCGTCAGTATGATGGAGTAATTATAAGTTCAATCAGTTTTGATAAGGAATATATCAAGCAGTTGATCGCAGCTGATATACCGGTCGTTTTATTGGTGAACCGCGATTATGATGATATTGAAGGAGCTGCCAAGATAGAAAATGGTTTATATGAAGGAGCGCGTGAAAATGTACGTTATTTACAGCGGAAGGGATGTAAAAATATCATTTATGTAGACCGTTTTAGTCAAAGAAAACATTTCAGTGATATGAGTGATATGAGATATCGTGGATTTTATGAAGAAATGAAGCAGAGTGGTTTGTCCGAACATCCAGAGAAGAACTTTATTACTGGTTGTCACAACGAGGAAGAAGTGAAGGAAAAAGTTGCCGAATATCTGAAAACGAATAAAGTAGATGCTATTTTTGGCAGAAATGACAAGGTTGCATGTATTGCTATGCAGAGTGCAAAAAAAATGGGATACAAAATACCAGAAGATATAAAAGTAATTGGATTTGATAATTCTTCACTGGGGCAATATTGTGAACCACCAATTTCCAGTATGGAAATTCAAAGAGAACAGATAGCAAAAACTGCAATTGAGATGTTAAGACAGATGATTGAGGAACATATCATACCGGAAAAGGTAATGTATCGTACAAAATTAATAGAACGGAAAAGTACATTGGGTTAAAAAAGCACAAAAAAGAGAGTAGGACTTTGTAAAAAACTACTGAAAAAAAGAAAAAATATAAACACATATTGACAATAATACATAATAAGCAGTATTATACGTTTAAAGATACACACGAGTTTACAAGAAAAAGCATTGTTTACTTTGATGTTATCTTTTATTTTAATCAAAAGATACACACGAGTTTATACAAAAGATAAAAAGTGTATCGCAACATTCAAATAATACAATGGAGGGTATTTGTATGAAAAAAAGAATTATTGCAGCAGTAATGGCAACGCTTGTGGGGTTAAGCATGGTTGGATGTGGCAGCACATCATCAGACAATTCCAGCCAGAATAAAACAGACAATACAGATAGTACTGCGCAGGCAGAAACATCTGATGGAGAAAAAAATCCTGTTACGATCCGATTTTACAATTATGCATTGTCTGAGACTGCAAAAGCAGATTGGTGGGAGAATACAATTGCAAATTTTGAAAAAGAAAACGACTGGATTGATATTGAAACAGTCACAGTAGACTACAACAGTATAGTATCCACATTTACCAATGATATTGCTTCTGGATTATCAGTTGATATGATATATGGCGAAGTAAGCTGGATTCCGGCACTTGCAGAAGCAGGATTTATACAGCAGCCTTCACAGGTGTTAAGCAAGGATTTTTATGATGGGTATTATGATTATGTACTAGACCAGTTTATGTACAATGGTGAAGTGTATGGGGTTCCACATTATTATACGAATTCTGTTATTTATGTAAATAAAGATTTAGTAGAAGCTGCAGGTCTTTCCTTAGAAGAGTTTCCAGATACCCTTGATGGCTTAAAAGAATGGATAGAGACCTTATCAGATTACTATAAATCAGATGATAGTATTTCTACTATTTTTGGACTTACTACCGCGGAAGTACCGGCAACAGGATCCAATATTAATGCTATTTACACAGCATTTGGCGGAACATTGATTAATGAAGATGGAACGCTGGCAGATCTCACAGAAGAACCGAATAAAACAGCTATGAATGAAACATTAGATTTTTATAAATATTTAATTTCAAATGGATATACTCAGGAAAATCTGAAATTAAAAGATTATCGTGCAGCATTTGGAGCAGGAAATGTCTGTATGTATGTTGATTCATCCTGGGGATATGCGCAGATTGGTGAAGTAGATACAAATGCTGCTAATTTTACAAGAGCCGAAGCTCTTCCTACAACAATGGGAACAAATGGAAAGGGTAATTCATTAGTTGAGTCTCATTGTTTCCTTCTTGGTTCTTCCTTAACAGATGAACAGAAAGAAGCAATTGACCTGTTTGTACAGTACTGTACATCAACAGATACTATGCAGGAATATCTGAATAATATCGGTCTTGCTTTCCCAGCACATAAAAATATGGAAGATTGCCAGATTTCTCCTATTCTTGCAGATGCGCAGGAAGGTGTAAGCCATGTAGTAAAACAACCAATGATTGCTTCATTATCAAGTGTGCAGGTTGAACTTGCAACAATGGTATTAAATTATGTTTCTAATGGTATGTCAGAAGAAGATGCCATTAACAATTATATTTCACAGGCAGAATATTATATCAATCAGTAAAGCAGTCAGCCAGGAGGAGGGTACAAAAGGATGTCTGGTACTAGAAAAAAATTTAACATACACAGCAGAGGCACACAGGATAGGTTATTTTGCTTTATCCTCCTTCTGCCAGCAATTATATTATGCATTACATTTATTATTATTCCTATTATTGATTCTGTTTGGATGAGTTTTACAGATTATAAAATTGCAAATTTAACACAGGGAATTCCTGGAAAATGGAATAATTTTGCAAATTATACCAGATTGTGGGATTCTGGAAAACTTCAGTCAGCGGCAGGTATTACGATTTTCTTTGTTTTTGTAACAGTGCTTCTTACATTTATTGTCAGTATGACGTTGGCGTTGATTTTAAATACAAAGATCGTTGGAGCAAGATTTCTGCGAAGTATTATGATGATCCCATGGGTAATCCCGACTGTTATAGCTGGTTTATTGTGGGCATGGATTTACGCAAATCCATATGGCTTATTACAGTATCTGGTAAGCATATTCAGTGGGGGTAAGATTACAGGTTTTGGAATATTAAACAATCAGTCTACAGCTTTATGGGGAATTATCATTGCAGCTTTATGGAAGCAAATACCATTAATGGCATTACTGCTTTTGTCAGGAATGCAGAGCATACCGGATGATATGCTGGAAGCAGCAAAAATTGATGGAGCTAACTATATCAATTGCTTGTTCCGCATTATTATTCCACACATGAAAAGTGTGATTGCAGTAACGGTTTCCATGTGTATTATTGAAAATTTTAAACAGTATCCATTATTTGCAACATTAACCAATGGTGGTCCGGCTGGAGCGACGACAACATTTGCAGTTCTTTCTTATGATGAAGCATTTGTGAATTTTAATTATGGTTCAGGTGCAGCAGTAACCACTATCTGGCTGCTTATGATGATTGTTGTTGTCTTCATATTCAATAAAATATTTAAACAGGAAGAAGGATAGTGTCAAATGACCTATGAAAAAACTGAGCAAAAGAAAAAGGCTCAGATGAA
>OBXA01000896.1_pt1 | contig 20090 bp, 19 predicted proteins | sample 1538121 | NCBI WGS metagenome assembly OBXA01 (sample SAMEA2580133, study PRJEB22360) | human gut metagenome | biome: human gut; feature: human-associated habitat; material: faeces | place: Denmark | collected 2008/2010 | reverse complement strand
TCAGCTGTGGCGGGGGGACTCCCTGCTTCGGTGACAACATTGACTACATGAACAATCAGGGCACAACACTCTATCTGAAAGCCTCTCCGCAGGTGCTCTATGGGCATCTGAAAATGGGTAAGACAGTGCGCCCGCTGCTGCTCGGCAAGACACCCGAGGAGGTGGAACGCTTCATCGGTAAGCATCTGAAGGCCCGCGAACCGTTCTACGAGAAAGCCCAATACACCCTTGATGTGAACTTAATGGACAATTACGACAAAATAAAAATATCGGTAGCTAAAGCCAAAAAGCTTTTAGGATTATGAAGAAATGGACCACAGAAGACTCTAAGGAACTCTACAACATCAACGGATGGGGCACTTCCTATTTCGGCGTCAACGACAAAGGCGACGTCTATGTCACACCCTGCAAGGACAACACACAGATAGACTTGCGTGACGTGATGGACGAGCTGGCACTGCGCGACGTCACGCCACCGGTGCTTCTGCGCTTCCCCGACATCCTTGACAACCGCATTGAGAAGACGGCAAGCTGCTTCCAAAAGGCCAAGGAAGAATATAACTATAAGGGGGAAAACTTCATCATCTATCCCATCAAGGTGAACCAGATGCAGCCGGTGGTGGAAGAGATCATCTCACATGGCCGCAAGTTCAATCTGGGGCTGGAGGCCGGCAGCAAACCCGAACTGCATGCTGTGATCGCCGTGCAGTGCCAGAGCGACTCGCTCATCATCTGCAACGGCTACAAGGATCAAAGCTACATCGAACTGGCACTGCTTGCCCAGAAGATGGGGAAGCGCATCTTCATCGTGGTGGAAAAGCTCAACGAACTGGAAATCATTGCCAAAGCTGCCAAAAAACTCAACGTGAAACCCAACTTAGGCATCCGCATCAAGCTCGCGTCGAGCGGTTCGGGCAAGTGGGAAGACAGCGGGGGCGACGCCAGCAAATTCGGCCTCAACTCCTCCGAACTGCTTGAAGCCCTGCACATGCTCGACGAGAAGGGACTACACGACAGCCTGCGCCTCATCCACTTCCACATCGGAAGCCAGATAACGAAAATCAGGCGCATACAAACGGCACTCCGCGAAGCGGCACAGTTCTACATCAACCTGCACAAGATGGGCTATAACGTAGACTTCGTGGACTGTGGGGGCGGCCTCGGGGTAGACTACGACGGAACACGCTCGTCGTCGAGTGAGAGTTCGGTGAACTACTCCATTCAGGAATACGTAAACGACTGCATCTACACCTTTGTCGATGCAGCCGACAAGAACGACATCTCCCATCCCAACATCATCACCGAGAGCGGACGCTCGCTGGCGGCCCACCACTCTGTGCTCGTCATCGACGTGCTCGAGACGGCTTCGCTGCCGGAGATGCCAGAGGAGTTTGAGGCCAAGGAGACCGACCACCAGTTGGTGAAAGACCTCTACGACATCTGGGACAATCTCAATCCCCGATCCATGCTCGAAGACTGGCACGATGCCGAGCAGATACGCGAGGAGGCACTCGACCTCTTCAGCCACGGCATCGTAGACCTGCGCACAAGGGCCGAGATAGAGAGCATGTACTGGAGTGTGTGCCGGGAAATCAACGTGTTGGCCAAGTCGCTCAAGCATACACCGGAGGAGTTGAGGAAGCTCGACAAACTGCTGGCCGACAAGTATTTCTGCAACTTCTCGCTCTTTCAGTCGCTCCCCGACAGTTGGGCCATCGACCAACTTTTCCCCATCATGCCTATCCAGCGGCTCAACGAGCGACCCAACCGCAACGCTACCTTGCAGGATATCACCTGCGACAGCGACGGCAAGATAGCCAACTTCGTCACCGACGGGCATGTGGGCCACGTGCTGCCCGTGCATCCGCTCAAGCGCAACGAGCCCTACTATCTCGGTGTGTTCCTCGTGGGGGCCTATCAGGAGATCCTCGGTGATATGCACAACCTCTTTGGCGACACCAATGCCGTGCACATCTCAGTGAAAGACGGGCAATACCACATCGACCAAATCATCGATGGCGAAACAGTGGAAGAAGTGCTCGACTACGTACAGTACAATCCGAAGAAACTCGTTCGCCAGCTCGAAATCTGGGTCACCAAGAGCGTGAAGCAAGGCAAAATCAGCCTTGAAGAGGGCAAAGAATTCCTGAGCAACTACCGTTCGGGGCTCTACGGATACACCTATTTGGAATAACGACAAAGTCTCCTCTCCTTTCCCCACAGATGGGGGAGAGGAAAAGGGACGATAGAGAAACCAACCAATGGAAACGAAGGAAAAAGAGAAGCTCTTTATTATAAAGGTGGGCGGCGCTGTCGTGGAGACTCCCGACAGTCTCGACCGGTTGCTCAAGGACTTTGCTGCCCTCCCGGGACGCAAAGTCCTTGTGCATGGTGGCGGTCGCCGGGCAACCAAGGTGGCCGCCGCACTGGGCATCGAAAGCAAAATGGTGGGCGGCCGACGCATCACCGATGCCGGTATGCTGGAGGTGGTAACAATGGTTTATGGCGGACTGGTCAACAAAAATCTCGTGGCCAAGCTCCAAGCCAACGGAGTGAACGCGCTGGGGCTGACCGGTGCCGACATGGACATCATCCGCAGCAGAAAGCGTCCGCCGGTATTACTCCCCACCTCATCTCAACCCTCCCTTAACACCCAACATCCAACACCCAACACCTCCCCCATCGACTTTGGTTTCGTAGGCGACGTGGAACATGCCGATGGAGACAGACTCGCAGCACTGATCGAAAAAGGCATCACCCCCGTATTGGCACCGCTCACCCACGATGGCCGGGGCAACATCCTCAACACCAATGCCGACACCATAGCCGGCGAGACGGCCAAAGCCCTCGCCCCTTTCTACGATGTGACGCTCGTCTACTCGTTTGAGAAAAAAGGCGTACTTGCCCGGCCCGACGACGATGACAGCGTGATTCCCGTCATCACCCGCTCCGACTTCAATCGGCTCGTGGCCGAAGGGACCATAGCCGGCGGCATGATTCCCAAACTCGAAAACGCCCTCGCCGCCGTCGATGCCGGCGTGAAAGAAGTCATCATCACCCTCGCCACAGCCATCGACGGACACCACGGCACTGTCATCAAAAGGTGATAAAGCTGTATCTCGGTTTTGTAAGAGAAGCCCTCGGAACGGTGCAAACCGTTTGCACCATCCGTGCATGGTTCATGCACCACCCGTGCACGGCCTATGCACAAAGCGTGCAGCACCTCTGCACCACCTCCACAGCAACCCTCCGGAGTACCCGCTTTCATAAGGCCGCTTTTCAACCAAGCAGTACCGAGCTCTCAGCCAAGCAGCACCAAACCCTCAACCAAGGCTGCCCTCCTCCCCGGGTTGGGTAAGATTCGACGCTGTCGAATCCTTCCCACCAACCCGTTAATAAATATTAAAACAAACAAAACACCCTCCCCCTTCTGTAACTTTCCCCTCCCCCAATCGTCATTATATCAGAGAGAAGATGAAAACGATCAGTTTCCGAAATGATATCCTGCCGCTGAAGAACGAACTTTACCGGCTTGCTCTCCGTATCACGCTCAACAACGCGGAAGCCGAAGACATCGTGCAGGACACGCTGATCAAAGTCTGGAACGCCCGCGAGCGCTGGAACGAGATAGACTCCATCGAGGCCTACAGTCTCACCATAGCCCGCAACCTCTCACTCGACCGCATCAGAAAGCAAGACAACCAAAACGATTCGCTTGACGATGCCAACACCGAAAGGGCCGACCACTCATCCAATCCCTACGAGCAAATGCTGCAAAAAGACCGCATGGCCATCGTGAAGCGACTCGTGGACGAACTGCCCGAAAAGCAACGCAGCTGTATGCAGCTCAGAGACTTTGAAGGAAAACCCTATAAGGAAATAGCCGATGTGCTGGGCATCACGGAAGAACAAGTGAAAGTGAACATCTTCAGAGCCCGGCAAAACATCAAACAACGTTATCAAGAATTCGACAAATATGGATTATAAGTATATCAACCAGCTTTTGGAGCGCTACTGGAATGGCGAGACTACTCTTGAGGAAGAGGAGATCCTTCGTGCTTTCTTCAGCCAGAAAGACATTCCGGCCGAACTGCTGCCCTATCAGGCTCTGTTTGCCTACGGGCAGACCGAAAAGAAGGCCAACGTGCTGGGAGACGACTTCGACGAACGAATCCTGTCGATGATCGAAGAGCGGAAACCTGTCAAGGCACGCATCATCCCTTTGGGACAGCGACTGAAACCCCTCTTCAAGGCCGCTGCCGTGGTGGCCATCTTCCTCACTTTGGGCAATGCGATGCAGGTTCCATTCAACGACAACGAAGGCTATAGCGTCCCGGAAAGCATCCATCCGCATTCCGGGGCATCGGTTGCCATGGGCGACTCGGCTGTCATTGACAGCCTGCAACAAAGCAATCTTGAGCCGGCAACACCACCAACAGCCGGTTCCATCATCAAATAAGATAATTTTCTATGCTTTCTCTATAAATCATGTTTAGTAAAACAAAACAACCTTGAAGCTGTGAAGTTTCAATTCTCTCAAATTTTTCATAACATACTAACGTAGAAAAAGGGCTGTCGGTCGCAAGACCGGCAGCCCTGATTCTTTTGGCAGTTTGCCTTCCTTTCAGTCCAAAAACACAATGGCAGGTCACGCCCCAAATGCTCAAAGTGGCTCATTCTGCAGCAGCCTTCTTCAGCCTGCGCGTCAGCTGAAAGACACTCGGAAGCAGAATGCAAAGCGAGAAGAGAAGAGCCATATAGAGCGTGTGGCGGTTGCCTTGGAAAAGGTCTATCAGTTCGCCGCTACTCGTTTGGGGCATCAGGTTGTAGACGATGTAAGCCACAGAGTTGTTCACCCCATGAAGCACAAGTCCGGGCACGATGCTCTCCGTGCGGTAATACATCCAACCGATGAGCAGCCCCATGAGAAAAGCATGAAGCCCCTGTGCCATATTCCAATGCACAAGAGCGAAAAGAAGTGCCGAGATGGCGATGGGCAACCAAGGCCGGCGACGGTCGAAAAGGCCAAGCAGCGTGCGCAACACAGCTCCACGGAACACCATTTCTTCGGCCAACGGAGCTAAAAGCCCGATGGCGGCATATCCCCAAGGCTCCTTGAGGATGCCCTCAAAGAGCCGTTGATAGTCTTCCGACATGCTCACCTGTAGCTGTTCGTAGAGCCACTGCGAGGGCAACAGGAGCCCTAAAGTGAGCAAAGCCACCCACACGAGGGCCGTCCATGGTTTCGAAGCCAGATAGTCACGAGAAACGGGAGCCCATCTCAAACGTAGAAAAAGCCATATCGCCAATCCGCTGCTGACGACCATTTCCACAGCCAACAGCCAACCGTATTCACCGACGGCCATCCCGGCGAGGACGGTTTGAGCGTCTACACCCTCCACGGCTGCATAGATACTTGCGCCTACAAGATGCACGACAAACTGCAACAGCAGGTAGACTACCACATACAACACTACATCGAGCGAAGTTCTCAATTTCTTATTCATGTTCCAAATCTTTTTCAAATTGTTCTTCCACCATTTTCTCGTCTCTCTCCAACTGCTCCCTGAGCGCCTCAGCCGACGGAAACCGCTGTTCTTCCCTGATGCGATGGGCAAAGCTGACGAGCATCATCTTGCCGTAAATGTCCTCCCCGAAGTTGAGTATATAAGTCTCAAGTGTAGTCTCTGTTCCTCCGAATGTGGGCCTTACACCGATGTTCATCATGGCCCGCTTCATCTCCATGCTGTTCTCCAACCGCACCTTCACGGCATACACACCCGGTGCAGGAATCAGTTTGTCGAAACCGGTCGTGTCAAGATTGGCCGTGGGAAAACCCATCTTACGTCCTTCCTGATACCCTTTGACCACCTTCCCCACGATGGTATAAGGATAGCCGAGGCACATCTCGGCCATTTCCACCTCACCGGCTTCCAGAAACGAGCGTACCACCGACGACGACACATTGACACCGTTCAATTCGAACGCCTGCGACAAAACCACCTCCATGCCCAATTCCCGGCCATAGCGCACGTAGTCGTCGAAGCCCTCCTTGCGGTCGTGTCCGAACCGGTGATCGTACCCGATGTACAATTTCCGCACATTGAGTTTGTCTCTGAGTATTTGTTCCATAAACTCACGGGCCGTCATGCGGGCCATTTCCTCGTCGAAGTGCAGCAGCGCCGTGTTGTCCACCGACGTTTTGGAGAGCAAAAGCAGTTTCTCGCTGAGCGTGGAAAGCATACGCGGCTGGTAGTCGCTCTGCAGCACCTTACGCGGATGCAGGTCGAAAGTGATCACCGTCGACTCCATTCCCTCCGACCGGGCATCGGCAATAAGTTTGCGTATGAGATACTGATGCCCGCGATGCACACCGTCAAAAAAGCCGATGGTGGCCACACACGGATTCATCGGCTCCATATCTTTCGTTATCTGTATAGTCTTCATAAGCTGTTATTCTTTTCCTGCAAGGCCTGTTTTCCTCCTTGTTTTTTTGCAACTGCCCCCTCACGGCCAGCATCACCTCTCTATTTCTTCTCGGTCAAGGTTTCTCTCTCCCCGATTCTACCGGATAGAACCCACTCCACATTAGTTTTACACCTATGTAAAGAAATGATTTTCCCTATCAGGATAATTGGCGGTAAAGTTAGCCATTTTTAGTCAGTTTTGCAAAAAATATTTGGATAATTGGCAAAAAGGCATTACCTTTGCATCCGAATCAACAGAATTCAGGACTTGTAGCTCAGTTGGTTAGAGCAACAGACTCATAATCTGGAGGTCATAGGTTCAAGCCCTATCTGGTCCACAACTGAAAATCAAGCACTTGCAAATTTATTGCAAGTGCTTTTTCTTTTAAAGGTGACCTTTAGGTGACCTTTTGGTGCAGAAAGTGACCTTGTTTCGCATTTTTGACATGCGTTGTAATTACAAGGGATCTCATATAATCATTTCCCATTATCTAAAATAAATGAATCATCAGTCACAAAATGTATTAGAAGTTAAAATGAGAGAAAAGGAAACATGAATGTAATTCGAACTTATTATCTCAATTTACTAGCACTGGGCTTCTTAATTGCATCAACAATGATTATCTCAGGGCATTTCTTTCTTTGATGATCTAGCTCCTTTTTATTGTCCAACAGTTTTTTGATATTGCTGCTTGCAGACTCCTTATCTTTGATAACAAGGTAGAAGCTGTCAACAGTCCTTTCTGCTTTTTCGTACGCAGGTAGTTGTTTCAAAAAACCTGACAGCAGACTACTGCTTGAAGCTTTCTTTACTTCTATCAACACTTTCTTGTTGAACCCTCTCGATAGTTTAAAGTCTAGTTCACCAACCCCTGGGTCACACTCTCTACTTAGATCAATATTGTTAGCAACGCAGTAGAAATGAGCCATCATGTAGAATAGCAACTGCGCCGCCTTCTCTTCTCTGAAGTCATTATTGTCATTGTACAACAACCAGTACATGTGGTTATCCTCGATCATTGTCTTGTACTGTCCAATGATTTCTCGAGTAATGCCAATGACGTCAATATTGGCAGAAGAAACAAACAGTGCAAGATTGACGGGTGATTTATTTACCAGTTCTGTCATTCTTATGTCTTCGTAAAGCAACATATCATCACCCACAAAATCATAACCTAGGACATCCAGACCTTTACAATAACTCAGTAAATCATTAAGTAATGCGCTATGAGCTAAAATTGCTTTCTTTCTTTCAGACTTTCTCATCTTCTCAAATTCAGCCATGTTGATGCCTATAGCCTTGCAAACTTTTAATCTCAGTTCACGATTATAGTTGCATACCCTGGCAATATCGTCAAAACTCCTGGCTATAGGAAGGTGAGCTAACAATGATTGAGGTATAAACAAATAAGGCCTTCTCTCTATGAAAGGAACCCGATATGTGGCATTCTGATAACTTATATTCCTTTTCTCTATTCCCATCTCTTCTGCCATGCGCTGGGTATAAGCCAGAAATTCTTCGAGCAAAATATCTATCGCCATGTCACTGATGCGATCAGCACCTATACCCTCCTCAATAAAAGGCAACAATGTAAAGAAGGCAGGGTCTTGTATTCCCGCCTGAACGATTTCCACACAACTGGTAGCCAACTGACAGGACAATTTGCCACTGATACCACTACCCTTGGTGTTCGATTCAGAATACCCCAAGCCAGTATTTACAATCTTTGGAAAACGCATCCTTCCAACAATTTGTTTATAGCATCTATTTTTTATCAACGGATTATTCATACCAGTTGTTAAGGTAACTATCTCATTGAAGTAATCCAGAAATTTCTGATAAGAGCCCTCAAACTCAGGTACCTTACACCCCCTCAATAGCATAGGATTCACGTGGAGAGGGATGTCTCTCTCCGTAAGACCGTCGAAGATGCCAACCTTCATAAACTCCCTATGAGGTATTTTGAAATAACTACTGTAATGCATCATTTTTGCTTATTTATCCGTTAATTAATTCTTCTATCTCTTCAGCTATCTCTTCAACAGTATAAGAAGCTGTGTTACGGGCCACTTTGTCAGCTAGCGAAGGTGAATAATCCAGAACCTCTTGTTTGGTAATTCCATGCCATATAGGTAGTATAACTTGTTCGCCAGTGTTTGCTTTCGATATAATTCCATCAAGTTCGTAGTTTGTCCAACCCTTCTTAATGAAAGCCTTCGACAGTATCACGATACCAAACCTGCTTTTAGCTAAACCTCTGTCAATTTTTCTTCGTAAACTATCACCTATCTTCAGTTCAAATTCATCATACCAGACTTTCAGACCCTGCCTAACCAAAGCCTGAGCTAGAGGACGGACTACACAGTCCTTATCCTCTGAAGCATGAGATATAAACACATCATATTCCATATAATTATCCGCAGAATCTCCAAATAGTACTTGTCCTCTATGCAATAAGGATGGGACAGAGGCCAAAGGTGGTTCTCTGTACTCGGGCAGTGGAGAAGGAAGTTTCTTTACAGAAGAACTTACAGTTCCTCTCAATCCGGCCATATCAACCGTAACATACCAATGGCCTGAATTTGGCACTGTCAACACTATTGGTGATCGGGTAACCAGGCCACCATAGTATCTATGATTCCTCCCATTGCGATAACTATTGTAATTAGAACTATCCATCAATCTGACATTGGCAGCGTTACCCCTCAAGGTTACCTGAATACATTCACCTCTACTACACTGGTGCAGGTCATAAACTTGAAACTTCATAGCCCTTACTCTTTAGTTGAACCCGAGATCTGATAACAATAAACATATGTTGAATCAACTGTCCCGCCTCCCGTATCCCCTTCCACACCTTTGTTTAAGTAATATTCTTCTACGGCCTGAGCAGTAGACTTGTCAATAGCATCTCTGTATATCCACCACGCATTAGCCTTATCAACATTATGCTCCGTAAATAAACGACGGTTAACATCATCAGTGATTCCTATATAAAAATCACTATAATACTGCTTGGTGCCTTTCTGTAGGAGGGCATCAATCGCTGCAATAATTTGATTCTTTGTATACTTCATCTTTTTATGTTATTTAATAATTTCGGCTGCAAATGTACTACAATCTTTTTAATTTTCCAAGCAAAAACACAACAAAACGTGATATTTTCACGCCTTATATACCCATAAATTATCTTATTTCCGCATTTTATTTGTTAAATGAGAAAAAAACGCTAATTTTGCACCCGAATAATAAAAACAAAGGTGGCGGCAACACCGTTTATCATGCGACAATATGTTACAGCAATTCACAGTAGAGAATTTCCTCTCTTTCAAAGATAGAGAAGTGTTCAAACTTCAACCTGGTAAAGGGTCAAGGAACAAGGAGCATAAAGTAGAACCTATAAAAGGACACTGGATTTTAAAATCTGCAGCCTTGTTTGGTCCCAATGCTGGAGGTAAAAGTAATTTTGTGGAAGCATTAGAACTTGGTAAGCGGCTTGTGCTTTTTGGTACACGTGCAGAAACACTCATAGAGTATCATCCTTTTCGTCTAAGTTCAGGATGCAAGAATAAAGATACAACCATTACATATCATATATTATGTAATAACAAAAAATATGAGTATGGGTTTAGCTATAACGCGGAAAGAATTTCGAGGGAATGGCTAAAGCAGATAACTCGAAAGACTGAATATATTATTTTTAATAGAGATATTACGGCAAAGGAGCCTTTCAATATATCTTATCTAATCAAATTAAATCCTAAAGACGAAGAAAGACAGTTCTTGTCCTTCTTTGCCAAAGCTACACCTCAATACCAATTATTTCTTCATGAGGTTATTAGTCGCAATCTCCGGGATAATGTCTCAAACGTTGAAGATTTGTGGGAAGTTATAAAATGGTTTGTAGATACATTAAAAGTCCTTTTCCCTGATACTCCATATAAACAAGGAGGTATGTTGAAAGCCGTTAATGACGAACAACTTAAAGAAGGTTTTAGTGAACTGTTACGATATTTCGACACGGGTATTCAAGCCATTGATTTAATTGATGTAGATTTTGATAAGCTCGGTATAGCACAAGATATGAGGCAGTTCATCAAAACTGATTTGTCAAAATCGAGCAATGCAGAAGCATTTGGATCTCTTAGATTCGAAAACAATCTATACCTTATTACTTATATAGACGGCACAATCAAAGCGAAAAAACTTCAGACTATTCATAATATAATAGACAAGGAGGAAAAAGAATATTTTTCACTTGGAGATGAAAGTGATGGCACGCAACGTATATTTGACTACATACCTCTTATTTTAGATTTAATCCAGGGGGAGAAAGTCTTTGTGATTGATGAAATGGAGCGTAGTCTCCACCCTGCATTAATGAGGAATTTGATAGAATTATTCTTTAAATACTCCAATAATATTTCCACGCAACTTATTTTCACAACCCATGAAAGTACATTAATGGATCAAGAATTACTTCGTAGGGATGAAATATGGCTCATAGAAAAAAATAAAGACGGTGTGAGTTCACTAAATCGATTAGACGAGAAGTTTAACTTGCGTTTTGACAAAGAACTTGAGAGAAGTTATCTGAAAGGACTCTTTGGGGCTTCTCCAGATTTTGGTTCAGAGGGTACGATATTAAAATTAAGAACACTTTTGGGCACTTGATACCATAGTAGCTTTCATCCAAGAAACTCAAAGTAAGGACTTCCTTCATAATCATTATTCCTATTTAACAAAGGATTGTTGATGAAGAATGATTCACGGTAAGTTACCAATGCTATTTTTGTAGTGGCGTTAAGAGTCGGTTTCGTATAGATACCAGCTGTCATAGAAATTACGTCCGAATAAATAGCAGTAACCAATGATGCCAGCATTGCGTAGTCGCATTGTTATACGCTGACCGCTTTTTACTTTTGCTCGTTTGTCATATTACAGTTAAATTCTTAATATTACGTGAGTTTGACGAATTCAGAATAAAACAAACTGTGTTTCCAATGTCTTTTGTACATTGACACACGGCATCTTTGGAAACAGGCAAAATACAGCAATGCCCCCAGCAATGGGATTGTTCTGAGTTTGGCAACAATCTTATTGCTTTTCGTCATTCTATCTTCCTAATCCACAATGTGGCCGAATTGACTTTTCTTGTCCTTTCTGCTCTAATCTTCCGTATTCGGCAAAATCGTTGACTACATTATGTACCTCCAATCTCCCTTTCGCATGTTCGTTTTCTGTGAGAAAGGGGCTGGACAGTACCGACAAGGTGCTGGCAACATGTTGCCTATCTGTGTTGGTATCAAGAAACTCATTGACGGCACAAGCTTGCTCAAATGTGAATCGTCTGGCAATCGGATTTTTAGCAAAGTCGATGACGGCTTTCAAAGCCCTGCGGCATATAACGTCCAACAAACCTATCGTCTTCTGAAATGCAGCTTGAAGAACCGCTATGATGCTATCTTTCTGCGAGAGAGCAACCTCGTACGATTTCTTATCGCTTTGCAACTTCTTCAGCAGCCTATTGTAACTTAGGGTAAGTATATTATATTCATCCAATCGCGACTCCACTATCTGCCTTTCCCTTTCACAGATTTTTTCAAGGGCAGCTATCCGCTCTGCCACTCCTTGCGCTATCTTCTCAGGTAGCAATGCCACCTGTTGCTTCATAGCGATGTTCTCCGATTCCAGCTGGGCATACTTGCCTTTACCTGCAAGGTTGGCTAAACCTGACAGGATAGCACTGCCGTTCTCCCGATTGGCTTTCTCCTGCTTGTCGTGGATTTCCCTATCCAACTTTTCACAGGCGAGAACTTTCTGCTCGTTCTCCTTTGCCAGCTTCTCCGCTTGTTTCTTGCTTTCATCCAACTCACGCTTCTGTTTGGCCACGATATAGTCATTCCGTTCCAGATGCAGCTTGCCCGTCTCCAACTTGGAAACGCCGCGCTCCATTCCCAATGCCTCGGCCGCCATATCCTGCACGAGGCTGATGTCCTCATTGTCCAGCTTGTAGGACTTACCTGTCTCGTGGTTTATCCAGTCCCAGATGACATGGGCGTGATAGTTAGGCTTCCATGTAGATGTGTCATTCGGATCAAGACAAGGCCCCTCGTCACAATGGAGGTGTATCTGTATGGCCGTAATGCCGAAACGCTGCCGACAAAGGTCGGCGAAATGTTGCAACTGCTCCATGGTGGTGTCTGCCTTGCACACCACGACGCCCTCACGCAAGGGAGTACAGCCGGCTATCTTGGTTACCTTGCCCGTCTTCTTGTTGATTCGCTCCCGTTCCTTGGTCTGCATGGCCCTACCCGTCTTTTCCTTCACCATTCTGCCAATGGCATCGTAATACTGCCGCAAGGTCATATCGCCTTGCAGTTCCGATGTCCACGATTGGTTCTCAGGTATCAGGTCTTTCCTGATATAAAGCTTCTCTGCATTGATGTGGTCGAGATATGCCTTTGTCCGTTGGTTGTGTGCCTCACTTTGCCCGATATTGCAGGGCTTGATGTGTACCGATGTCATTTGTGTCATAACAAAAGGGAATTAAATGATTGTTGGTTTTTCTTTTCATAAGGTTCTTAGGGAGGCTCCCTAAGCGGAGAGTCCAGAGAGAGGGTCACGCTCTGGTCAGGGGTCTTGGGGGCAGATGCCACCGAGTGGAGGGTGCAGGGGGAGAGTCATCCCCGCCGGTTCTCCAAGGCTGGCCTTGGGCCCACAACTACGAAAGCGCAGCGGATAGTTATAGTGGGCTATAACAAGGGCAGAGCCCTGTTCTTCCCCCCCCGAGTTCAAGGACTGCCACGACCTCTGATTCTGTCAATCAGGTATCGGTTAATGTCCCGATGGACAAAGCCACGGTCCACCTTGAACCTTGCCCCGAACTGCTCTTCCCAATAATCACAGCTTATATCATCAGGGAAAAGGACCACCCGCTTGCCAGCCAGTTTACTCATCATGTTATTGGTGAGATTGTAGCCTTCTCCAACCGCCAACCAGTCAACGGCCGGTTCCGCCAGCGTACCCAGCAAGGCTGTCTTTTCCTCCTGCACAATGGCGACAGGCTTATTTGAAAGCAGATGCTCGCCAAAGAAGACCTCATCGTCCGTGTAATAGTCGAAGCAGTACCAGCTATAAAGATGTTCCACCAAGGGCTCTCTTTGCAGGATTGCCCCACTGTCCGTATCAAAGTACTGCACACTTCCTCCTACGACCTTGTTGTTCCGATTTATCCGAGGCAACACCGTGCCACAGTGTCCGTTCACCAGTTTGGTGACAGCACCCAAATGAAATCCCATCATCAAGCGATCAATGCCCGACAACAGTTTGGAATCATAACCAGCCATCTTATCCAGATAATCCGTAAGGGAAGAATAATGACATCCTATATCCTGTTTGGATATCTCTATCAACATCCGATCATTGGGCGCAGCCTTGGTCGCCGATATTCTCTTCAAGTCCTGATTTTCCATTTTTGCCATGCAGTTTATGCAATATGCATAAGTGCATAAACTGCATAAGGTGAATAATCAGCCGTTCAGAAGCCTTGACACTTTACTCTGGGTGATACCGCATTCCTTGGCTATGTCCTGTTGCCTCATGCCCTGCGAGGATAATTCCTTGACCTTCGCCTTCAGTTCCTCACGCCCGTTGGTACCTGTCGTTTCCAGATGGGCGACCTCCGTGTCATATCCACGAAAGGTAAAGCAAAGATTGCCTTCGCCGTTCTTGGCTCGCTCATACAGGGCCACATTGTCGGAATCGAGTATCAGCTCTCCATTGCGCCACTTGCACTGCTTCACATAGACCAGCGACTTGTCACGGCCTGACTGTCCCAGTCCCACGGCATCGTCTATCAACTGATTGAGTTTGGCGGAGCCCTGTATGGCCGACAGGGAAAGAGGGACAGAACCGGAGAACATCTTGGGAACATGATTGAGGACGACCAGCGTCCAGTTGTGTTTTCGTTTCAAGGCGTTCAGCGAAGCCATGAGCGAGCCAGCGTCAGAGCTTTTGTCGAGCGACTGGCTGAGGGCGGTGATGTTGTCGATGAACACCACTTCCGCAAGATTCGCCACGGCTGCTTTTTCTATTCCTTTCAATACATCATCAACGAGATTGTCCCTGTCCATCTCCGCACGGAAGAAGGTAGGAGGGAAGTTCGGAACCTCGTACCGCAGGGCCAGCTGACGCAGTGTCATCTCAAAGTCGGCATAGAGCACGCGCTTCCCCTGTGCGGCAATATCCCTTGCCACCTGCATGGCAAAGATGGTTTTGCCGATGCCTGACTGTCCGAAGATGATGCAGAGATCACCTTCGAGGACAATGTTCGGATAGAGAACCAAAAGAGGCGGCAAAGATTTGGCCGCCTTCAAGCAGTCGTTCATGGATGCCACATGAAAGCCACCCGCATCAATGGCATCCTGTTCCTGCAACTGCTGAAAAGAGGAAATAATATAATCCACCTCTGGCGGTTTGGGGATGTTCTTACTAAGTTCTGCCATAGCCATACTACCTACTTACAGAATCAGAAGAAAGTCCATTTGCTATCAGTGCATCCACTTCCTGCTTAGAATACAGGTTGCGTCTGCCAATCTTATGGACATGGATGTCGCCACGCTTCTCCATGCGCCACAATGTGGTATAGGTGATGTGCAAACGGGCGCACAGCTCGTCGCGGGTGTAATACTTGGTGGATTCTGCCGGAGTGGATCCCTTCAGCAGATTCTTGTCTACCATTGTCTCTAATACTTCTGCAATGGCCTCCTTGAGGTCTTCCTTTTGCAGCATGATGAAATTTCCTTGCATGTCTCTTGGTTTTAAAAGTTTGCTGCAAAAGTATCATGGAATTACATGGCATTATACCCATATAGGTACCACATGGTAACTATATGGGTATGGGCGCATTTCCTCCTATGGAACGGAATGCTTGTATAGTAAGAGGAATGAATGAAAAAGCCCATGCAAGGCTGACTTACACGGGCTATGGGTTTCTTCTTTTAGCGGAATATAGATTCCAGGATTTCATGGTCTGTGGGCAGCTTGCCCGTCTTGTTGATATAGGTGTTCTTGTAATTGGCCAGCCCGGAAACACCGAATAGGGTTTCAAAAGGCTTCCAATACGTTTTCTTCTTGCCGTCCTGCTCCGCTTTGGATAGCTTCAAATGTTCACAGGCACAATCAGCGAAATAGGCCAACAGGGAGTTTGTCTTTTGCCAGTGATATCCATTATCACATAACCCCAACGAAATTGCCTTGTCAAGAATCTGTCTGGCTGTTTCCGTTTGAAGTTCGGCTGGGATTTGTTTAACTTTTCTTTCTGTTACTGCGCCATCTTCGTCATCTTCCGAAATTTCAACACCAAAGAATCTGTCCCAATCATACTGTGTCTTAATTCCATTCAGAATACTTGTGCCAACTAATTGCTGCTTCAAATCAGCAAAGCCATTCTGTTCTATCCGTTCTTTGGCTTCATTTGCCTTGATGATAACCTTTGAAACAAGCATCTCATACAAATTACCATAGACAAGCCAATACCGCAGTGTTTTCCTAACCTTGTCAGGATTGGCGAAACTTATGTTTCCTTCACTCAGAAGAAATGACACGGCTGCCGCCAAGGTGTCACCAACTCGTGTGTAATTGTTAGAGAACAAGAATGGATAGTCCTGCTGGCTCACTATATGTTCCAACTTCAAAGATTTGGCGGTATAGGCATACAGGTGCATCACCGCTTCAAACGACTGCTTCTTCAGGTCATTGATGATGCGGTCGGCAGTTACCTTGTTGGCTTGGTACCATATCAGCAAATCTCCTTTATGTTCTGCTCTCATAATCAAGTTATAGTTTTAAGCTATCCTTATTCAACAGAAAATCGAGCAAGCCTATGGTTACGATTCCTTGTTCGTCCCGTTTAGGCTTAATATCATCTTTCACGACGATAATTTTCTTGAAGGAGTCATTGATAAATGAAAAAGAAGTCTTTTCCTGACGCTCCTTTTCAATGTTGGACATGGCAAAAGCAGACTGGATATAGTACCTGTTGCTTCCCTCATTCACCACGAAATCAACCTCGTATTGCTTGCGGATGCTCTTCCCATCAATTTTTCGCTTAACATCTACCATGCCGACATCTACATTATAACCTCTCGTTCGCAACTCATTATAGAGAACATTCTCCATAATATGATTTTCTTCTTGTTGACGGAAATTCAAAATGGAATTTCTTACCCCCAAATCACAAAAATAATATTTGGACAAGGAGCCAATGTATTTACGTCCCTTGATATCATAACGTTCTGCTTCTTCTATCAGAAAGGAGTCTTTTAGATAGGAAATGTACTTTACTACTGTGGGATAGGACAAATCAACATTCTCTTTACTTTTAAAGGTGTTGGTCAATTTGTTCGGATTGCAAGATGAACCTATAAAAGAAGACAGCATCTTTGCTAATTCCTGAAACTCATGTTCCTTAATTTCATGCCGTTCTTTTATATCCGTCAAGTATGTCTTGCGATAAACATTATATAGGTAGTCGCTTTTCTTCTTATCACCGACTAAAGTCAACACGTGAGGTAATCCACCATAGGTATAATAGTCTTTCCATACCCCTTGCCTATCCCCGCCTACGGCTGCGTAATACTCAGAGAAAGAGAATGGATACATGTGTATTTCATCGCTTCTGTCCCGAAACTCTGTTACGATGTCATTAGAGAGGAAATGAGAATTGCTACCTGTTACATAAACATCCACATTCTCAATATGCAACAAGCTGTTTAGAACATCCATAAACTCATCTACCATCTGTATTTCATCCATAAGTATAAAATACAACTGGTTATCCCTGACTTGCTGGCGGATATATGCCAACAAAACGTCAGGATTTCTTAGCTTTTGATTGATGCGGTCATCCAAAGCAATAGAGATGATGTGATCAGCAGGTATGTTCTGTTTCATCAAATAATCACGAAAAAGAACTTGTAAAAGTGTGGACTTGCCACATCTTCGCATACCTGTGATTACTTTAATAAAACCATTTTCTCGTCCGTCAATCAGCTGCTTCAAATAGACATCTCTGGGAATTATCATTCTCATATTTTAAGTTTTTGTCCCAAAGGGCACTTTTTTCAATGGCAAAGATACATTATTTATTTTAAAACAAAACATACGATTTTAAAAAAGTGTCACCTGTGGCATGTTTTTCAAATCAACTCGTTCGTTACAAAGACGCGAGCAATTCTTTTCTATCCTTTTCGCTCATATTTTTCAATAGTTCCAAGACCATTTGCTTATCAGTAGCTTTGTTTTGTCTTTCTTCGTTCAAAAGGTACCAATTATATTCCAACATCTTATCCAAAGGATAGGCACCAATGTAGTTGGATGTTATATCTCCATTGCCACTGTGTCCCATACTATCACTGATATATTTGTACGGCACCAATCCAGAATTATTCAGATTAGTGGCGAAACTATGCCGAGCCCAAGTAGATGATGGACGCTGTTTCATGCCAAGCAGCTCTACTACCTTCGCCATATGCTCACGAATATAGCGATTATATCGTTGGATTACCCATACTTCTTGTTCTGGAGTTATCCACTCACTCATAATCGGGAACACACGCTTGTCAAGTTTAGGCTCATTGCCATACTTGTCTATAATCTTTTGTAGCTCTGGAGTAATGGGAAAGATGACCTCGCTAGCACTCTCGTTTCTGTCTCTCGTTTTATGACGCAAGAATCGGAGTTGCTTTCCATGTGTAGCAAAATACCAACCATCATAAGTCAGTCGCAAGGTGTCAGCCAAATTTTGTCCGTCACCCAGATACATAAATAGGAACAGCCCTAAATCACGAAAGACGGCGTGTTTCTCTTTTGGAAAGAATAACTCCTTGCCTTTTTCGTCTTTGGCTTCGTCTCTTTCCCAAAAGTCATAAAGCATCTTCATGGTAGGAACATCAAGGAACTCATGCTTACGACTACACACCTTATTGTAGCCCGTGTCTTTGAACATTTCTTTGGTGCTTCCTTTAATCAAGCCACGGTCAATGCAGATATTTACAATGGTGCGGAATGTACGCAATGATATTCCAATGGATGTTGTACTAAGCTCATTTTTCTTCATTACCTTTACCCAATCCAGAATAAAGTTGTGACTTATATCACTTAAAGATACATCTTTTCCCATATCCCGTACAAACCTCTTTAATATATCTTCACTGCACCGAGCTGTTCCTGCCTTGCCATCGTCGCGCTTGGATACAATAAAAGATTCCCAAATGGAGTAGATTGTACTATCGTCATCTTTCCTCCCTTGATGTCGTTCCTGGAGTTTTCTCAAAGAAAAGTTTCCCTCATCGATGAGTTGATTTACAAGAGTAGCCACTTTCTCCATCTGTTTTTTTAATTCCTTTCGTTCTGAGGCTTTCTTGTTTCGTGATAATTTCTCACATTCACATAGTTCTATCCAATCTGTTCCTATATATGATTTCCCTATCCGCAGAAAAACTTTCTTACCAGCATATGCTATACGAATAGCGACAGGGGCAGTTTGGGAATAATCACCATCCATTCTTCTGGGATCCAACATAAGTGTACCTGTAACTTTCCCGTTGGAAGATACGAACTTTGCAAGCGAGGTTTCTCCCCTCTTTCGATACTTTTGAGACATATTTCCCACTTCCGTGAACTTTCCTTTGACTTTTTTCATTATAATTCTCCTTTTAACAGGGGATTCACGAAATCATCCGTGAACTTTTGGTGAACTTTCTGAATAAAAACTGCTGCAAATTTAAGATATTTCTTGGAATAAACAAATAATATAACTTATTTATTTTCAAGCATTTAATATTATTTGCAATTTCATGAAATATACATCAAATAGCCTCATAATCTGGAGGTCCATGGTTCAAGCCCAGGCTGGTCCACAAATAGGTTTCAAGAGGACGTCAAACAACACGTCATTTTAGCCTTTAAAACAAGGATAATCGCTATAAAATCAAGGTTTTACAGCGGTTTTTCGTTTTTTATCCATATCCGTTTGACTGCCAAACTATACCTTTTGATAGTCATCATTCGGTCATTTTCTGCTACAGAAATTGCTACACAAAAGAAGGCTCCTCAAAAAATGTAGCAGTAGATGGAAAATAACTGTCAATTTCAGTGGCACACAAAAACTTAATTTTCCGGCAACTCAGCCGGAGTCTTACAAATTCATGCGTAGTTTCTTACGTACAGAGTGAATCTTTAGAAAACAGAAAAAGCCACTCAACAGGGCGGCTTTTTTGTTGATATCTTTTGAGATAAACGGAAAAAAGAGTATTTTTGCATCTTGATATGGTATTGAACTACATTTGGATAGCGTTTTTCGTGATAGCGTTCCTGTTTGGGCTGGTGCAGCTGGGCATGGGAGACACTACCGTGTTTCAGAAGATGGTAGACTCCACCTTCGACTCTTCCAAGAATGCCTTTGAGGTTTCATTGGGCTTGACGGGCGTGCTGGCCCTGTGGCTGGGCATCATGAAGATTGGCGAGCGAGCCGGCGTGGTGAACGTGCTGGCCCGAGCGTTAAGTCCTCTGTTCACCAAACTGTTTCCCGATATTCCCCGCAACCATCCTGTGATGGG
>OBXA01000895.1_pt1 | contig 20105 bp, 14 predicted proteins | sample 1538121 | NCBI WGS metagenome assembly OBXA01 (sample SAMEA2580133, study PRJEB22360) | human gut metagenome | biome: human gut; feature: human-associated habitat; material: faeces | place: Denmark | collected 2008/2010 | reverse complement strand
CGATGACGGTGAGGTTCCACCTGTTCCCATTCCGAACACAGAAGTTAAGCTCACTCGTGCCCAAGATAGTTCGCTGGAAACGGCGCGTGAAAATAGGTAGTCGCCGACTTACATGAAACCCCTGAGGAAGAAATTCTTCAGGGGTTTGTTGTTTTTGCACGGTACTTTCTTTCACCAGCAAAGAAATTGCCAAAAGTTTCTATTTTTGCTTGATTTTTTCGTACAATGTGCTATCATAAGGTTGGAAATGCTTTTGGGAGAAACGCGTTCCCATGCAAAAAACAGTTGACAAAGGATCGGCCTGCTGTTTGACCACCACTTTTCGATCATGTGAGCATGAACTGGAAAGGAGCAGAAGAAAAATGACAAACAAGAAATTCAAGTTGGCAGCAATGTCGCTGGCCACCGCGGTTGCAGTGAGCGCGGTTGGCCCCAGCGCTTCTGCGGTGACGTATTATCTGGGCGATGGCAGTGTAACTGTTGACAAGGATGACACTCGCGGCGCGTATAGTTATCAGGGTGAGGACGGCAGTGAGGAGCACCGCACCTACGTCAACGAGGATGAAGCGGATCATGGTGTGATCAACGTCAAGGGCGGCAACGCGCCAACGGAAGATGTTCTGCCATCCACTGATAACTCCGACAATGGTACAGAGGAAACCACACCGACGGATACTACCACAGATTCTTCTGGCAACAACGCAGAGAACAGCCCCACGGCTGAGACCACAACTGGAAACACCATCACCGTCAAAGAGGATGTGAAGGATGCAACCATCGTGGTTGAGGGCGTGAATGTAGATACCAGCACCCAGACAGAAGTGCCCGTAGATGCCAAAGAAGATAAAACCATCATCAAGGTGGGCGAGGGTGCAGATGTTGACCTGACAGTCAAGGATTCCAACCTGACCACCGGCGGCAACGGCATTGATATCGGTGTGAATCTGAAAGATGATGATGATAACAAGGAAACCAACGTTGACCTGACGCTGGATAATACCAAAATCAATCTGACGGAAAATGCCACAGCGGGCATCAACGCACGGGATAATTCCGACGTGGATATCACCCTTAAAGGGGATAATACTATTGATGGTTCTGAAGCAATCGACAAAGTGACCGAAGGCGGAGGACACGATATCTCTAAGGATAACGTCAATATTGAGGGCATCCGTGTGGGCGGCGAAGGCGCAAGTGACAGCTCGGATGCCAGTGAGGGTGCAAATACCAAGCTGACCATCAGCGGCGGTGTAGAAAAGACCGAAACTGCGGAAACAGACACAGAAGAAACGGAAAGCTCTGCGGGCGGTTCGCTGACCATCAGTGATACCACAGGCGGTCTGGTAATGGCAGATGGCTCGGACGTGGAAATCACAGACGGGGCGAACGTGACCATTGAGGAGACAAAAACCTCTGGTTCTACGCAGGCTGGCCGTGGTGTGACCCAGCATGGTGATTTGACCATCTCCGGCGGCTCTTCCTTAACGATAGACGGTGTGGAAGACAATGCAAAGCAAGCGTCACATACCGGTATTGGCATTGCCAGCTGGGATGATATCACAGTCGAGGATGGCAGTACGCTGGAGATCAGTGATGCTACAACCGGTATTTACGGCCACCAAGGTTCGGATGCAAGCTTGACTGTGGAGGATAGCGCGCTGAATATTGCTGGCAGCAGCTTCGGCATTGACTATGAAGGTGCCGGAAAAGATAAAGAGGGAAATGTACTCAAATCTGCCGGGGACATCACGTTCGACAATGCAGAAGTCGATATCAATATTACCCCGGAAACCCCGAATGCCGCAGGCTATGGCATTGCCGCCCACGGTGACAGTAATATCACCTTTAAAAATGGCACAGAGGCCGAAATCAAAGTTACTTCTGAAAACCCGGATGCGGGAACCTGGGGCATTTATAATGAGCGTGGCGGGACCGGCAATCTGACGGTGAACGACAGCACGGTGGATATCGATGCAAACCGTGGAATTTACGCCGGTTTCCAGAAGGTTGAAATCGCAAACAACAGCGTTGTGACCTCCAAGAACACCCATCAGGCAATGTATGCTCTGGGCGGCAGTGATGGTAAGGGCCTGAAACTGCGTGTGACCGGAAACAGCCGATATCATCTAACAGGCGGTACGCGGGGTAACTGGGGGATTCAGGCAACCTCTGCCCGGGGACATGAAATTCTGGTTGATGACAATGGACAGCTAATTTCCGATATGGAGAATTCCTATACGGCAGTTGGTCTGGGCAAGAATGCTAAACTGGTCGTGGATAATGGTACTGTTCTTGTGAGGGGAAAATACGACAAGGCAGGACTGTTTGCTTACGGTGATAACAGCACCATCCGCATCAAAAACAATTCCCATGTGGAAGCAACAACGATTACCCTTAACCCCTCGATAAAAAAGATACCAACTGTGGGCCAAAAACTCATCGTTACCGGTGGCACGCTGACCTATGATTACAGTGCCGACAATACCCTGTGGCCGGTGAACGAGCAGGGCGACAAGCTGACCAATTTCCTGCTGACCAAGGATGATGCCCGCGCAAACTTCGATGCCCTTTCCTATAAAGGCCAGACCTATACCTACCTCTCTGATCTGAACAAGGAGACCGGGAAGCAGTATCTCTCCGTGTGGGTGCCCGCCGCCGTACTGAACTATATGCTGGATGTGGACGGTTCCCATGACCCGGAGATCATCGGCAAGGTGCTGGAAGAGCTGAAGCAGGCCGGATACAATTTCAACACTGCCTACCAGACCGCTGAGAATGGCGATCAGGTCGTTATTCTGCGGGATATGGTGGTGAACGGTAAGAGCCTGAACTTCACCAAGACCACCGATGCAGAGGGCAACACCAAGCTCATCTGGGGCAACTACGAAAAACAGGCAGAGGGTGCTCCCAGCGCTTATGATATGGTCTATGGCACCGAGTACGAGTATGAGGGCAAGACCTATACCATCGTCTGGGGCTATGAGAGCCAGAACAATCCCAACACCACCGCAGCAGCGGGCGTGCTGGATGCTTTTGGCCCGGATTCCAACGTGAAGGTCACCGGCGAAACCATCGATGGCACCGACTCCGCACAGTACACCGTGACCATTTACGGCGCTCTGCGGGAAGTGACCGACCCTGTGATCCCCACAAACCCGGAACCGGAAACGCCTGAGGATTCCGATCCGACTCCTCCGGCTCCCACTACGCCGACTACCCCGGCAGTGCAGGATGCACGGCCCACCACTTCCGCCGTGGAGCAGGCAGTTGCTAAGACCACGCCCGCCCCGGAGACCCCAGTGAACCCGCCGGTACAGGATGCCCGCCCGGAGAGCGGCAAGCTGATCCAGACCGGTACCACCAACTGGATGGCAGATGTTCTGGTGCGTGCAGGCGGTGTCCTGCTGGCTGCCGGTTATCTGCTGGAGCGTAAGCGCAAGGGCATGTTCCATAAGGCACAGCACTGAACACGTTCTTGTAGATGACGTAAAAAGGTAAAATATTGAACTGGCTTGGGGCCGCTGCACAAATTTTTGTGGGGCGGCCCCACTTTTTGCAGAAAAAGGCGCTCTTGTCTCGTATTAGGGGATGAAAGCGCTTTTGATTTTGCAAAAAAGGATGAGAACGAGAATGAAAACTTCACCGCACCGCCGGAAGCACCGGCGCAGAGCCTTCCGGCGGCTGTTCTGGCTGCTGGTGCTGGCGACCCTGCTTCTGCTGTTGTGGCCCCGGCGGGTCACGCTGGATGGGCTGAACAGTCCCCATGCCATTTTACTGCGGGCCGACAGCGGAGAGGTGCTGGCCGAAAAGGATGCCGACAGCACGATCTATCCGGCTTCCATGACCAAGATGATGACGGCTCTGCTGGCCATAGAAGCAAACCCGGACCTCGACACGCCCGTGACCCTGCCCGAGGAGATCTTTCCGGCTCTGCAGGCCCAGAATGCCTCGCTGGCGGGGTTTCAGCCCGGGGAAACGGCCACGGTGCGGGATCTGCTGTACGGGGCCATGCTGCCCTCGGGGGCCGAGTGCTGCGAAGCGCTGGCCCGGGAGGTGAGCGGCAGCGAGGAAGCTTTTGTGGCCCGGATGAACCAGAAAGCGGCAGAGCTGGGGATGACCGCCACGCATTTCTGCAACCCCACGGGCCTGCACGACCCGGAACATGTTTCCACCGTGCGGGATATGGCCCGGCTAACAGAAGCAGCCCTGCAAAACGAGACCTTCCGCAAGCTGTTTACCACGGAGCGGTATACCGTTCCGGCCACCAACTGCCACCCGCAGGGGTTCACGATGCACAGCACCCTGCTGAGCCAGCTGGACGGCACAGAGCTGCACCGTGGCCGGATTCTGGGCGGTAAGACCGGTTACACCGGGGAAGCAGGGCTCTGCCTTGCCAGTCTGGCCGAGGTGAAGGGCAGGGAATACATTCTGGTCACGGCCGGGGCAGGGGGAAACCACAGCACCGCGCCCTACCACATCGAGGATGCCGTAACGGTCTACCGCCGTGTGAGCCGGGGGTCCTGAACAGGGGAGCGGATGCGCTCCCTTTTTCTGTGCCCGGCTTTGTGGTACAATGGAACAAAACCATTCACAGAACAGGAGAACCATCATGCTCAAGGATTCACAGGTCGATCTCTGCGGCCGCACCGATTTTACCCGCACTGCGCCCCTGCTTGCCCGGGACGAGGCGTTTTCGTTTGCCTGCGCGGGCTGCGGCTGCTGCTGCCGGGGGCGGGAGGATATCGTGCTGTCGGGCTTTGACCTGTGGCGCATTGCGGCCCGCCTGCGCCTGCCGCCCCGCACCGTGGCCCGGGCGTTCTGCCGGGGAAGCATCGGGCGGGTCAGCCGCCTGCCGGTGCTGCGGCTGGCCCCGCTGAAGGAGGAGCGCGGCAACTGCCCCTTCCTCACCGGGAACCACTGCGCCATCCACGATGCCGAGCCGCTGGTCTGCGCCCTTTACCCGCTGGCGCAGGAGATCACGAAGGACGGGCAGGTATCCTACTTTTTGCAGCCCACCCAGTGCGGCGGGCAGGTCATTGCGGCAAGGGTGGGGGATTATCTGGCCCGTTACGATGTGCCCGCCCGGGAGGCCACCGATGTGCGCTGGGCGCAGGTGTGCATGGAGTTGGAGGATACCGTGGAGCGGCTGGAGGCTCTGTTTGAGCCGGTGTTTGCCCGGCGGATGCAGGAAAAGCTGTGGCAGGCGCTGTATTACCGGTACGACTTTGCAAAAGCGTACCGCCCCCAGCTGGAAGAAAATCTGCTCTGGCTGGACGGTGAGCTGAAAAAGCTCGAAGGGATGCAGATGCGGCACAGAACCATCGAAAAAAGTGATAGATAAAATTACTTTGATTGATAATTCGGGCTGTTCCCTGGTTGTTTTGGAGCGGAAAGTGTGATATACTTCACGAGTGTAAAGCGGCAGCGCGATGCGATAGGCCGCTTGAATACTGACTTTCATGCGGTGTCCTGTTGCCGCGAAAGTAGAATTGAGGGAGTAATATCATGCGTAAAATTTCTCGTCGTTCGTTCCTGTCTGCCGCCGCTGTCTGCGGCGCAGCTGCTGCCCTGACTGCCTGCGGCGGTTCCTCCAGCTCCACGGCTGCTTCTTCCACCGCTTCCTCTGCTGCGGCTTCTTCCGCAGCGGCTGACGGTCAGAAGTATACCGTTGGCATCTGCCAGCTGGTGGAGCACGCCGCTCTGGACGCTGCCACCCAGGGTTTTGAGGATGCTCTGACCGCACAGTTCGGCGAGAATGTCACCTTTGACTTCCAGAACGCCCAGAACGATTCCGCAACCTGCGCCACCATCGCCAACGGCTTTGTTTCCGCAGGCGTTGACCTGATCATGGCAAACGCTACCCCCGCCCTGCAGGCCGCACAGGCTGCCACCAACAGCATCCCCATTCTGGGCACCTCCGTCACCGAGTACGGTGTTGCTCTGGGCCTGACCGATTTCGATGGCACTGTGGGCGGCAATGTCTCCGGCACCTCTGATCTGGCTCCGTTGGATCAGCAGGCGGATATGATCACCGAGTGGCTGCCCGAGGCCACCAAGGTGGGCCTGCTCTACTGCTCTGCCGAGGCAAACAGCCAGTATCAGGTGGACGAGGTCCAGAAGTACCTTGAGGCCAAGGGCGTTACCGCCACCCAGTACGCTTTCTCTGATTCCAACGATCTGGCCTCTGTCTGCCAGAAGGCTGCCGACGAGAACGATGCAGTGTATGTCCCCACCGACAACACCTGCGCTGCCAACACCGGCATCATCGACGGCATTTGCCGCCCGGCCAAGAAGCCCGTGTTCGCCGGTGAGGAGGGCATCTGCTCCGGCTGCGGCGTGGCGACCCTGTCCATCAGCTACTACGATCTGGGCTACACCACCGGTGAGATGGCTGCCAGGGTCCTGACCGGTGAGGCCGATATCTCCACCATGCCCGTTGAGTACACCAACGTGACCAAGAAGTACAACAAGACCATCTGCGATGACCTGGGCATGACCGTTCCCGAGGGTTACGAGGCCATTGAGGAATAACAAGCGCTCAGTCTGTTTTGCAGAAAGCTTCCCTGATAGGGGCGCAGAGCTCACGCTGCAATAACGAAGAGACTTTACAATAAAATCAGCGGAGAAGAGCGGATTTTTGTTCTTCTCCGCTTTCCCGTATCAGAAAAAAGTGTAGTTACAGGAGGAAAACGTTTTGGATATTCTTGCAAGACTTGCCAACCTGCCCGGTGCCTTGCCCGGTGCCTGTGCGCAGGGCCTCATCTGGGGCATCATGGCCATTGGTGTGTATCTGACCTACCGCATCCTGGATGTGGCTGACCTGACCGTAGACGGTTCCTTTGGCACCGGCGGCGCGGTCTGCGTTATGTGCCTGCTCTCCGGCATGAACGTCTGGGCAGCGCTTTTCATCGCCCTGCTGGCCGGTCTGGCCACCGGCCTTGTCACCGGTCTGCTCCACACCTTTATGGGCATCCCGGCCATTCTGGCTGGTATTCTGACCCAGCTGGCCCTCTACTCCATCAACCTGAAGATCATGGGCAAGGCCAACCAGTCCATCAACGTGGACAAGTACGACCTGCTGATCTCCCTGCGTTGGGTCAAGGAGCTTGCCCTGCACAACCCCATCATCATGGTCATTCTGGTCAGCGCCGTGGTCATCGGTGTGCTGTACTGGTTCTTTGGCACCGAGCTGGGCTGCGGCATCCGCGCCACCGGTTCCAACCCCGCCATGAGCCGCGCCCAGGGCATCAACACCAGCTTCAATGTGGTGCTGGGTCTGGCTGTCTCCAACGGTCTGGTGGCCCTGTCCGGCGCACTGCTGAGCCAGTATCAGGGCTTTGCCGATGTCAGCATGGGCCGTGGTGCCATCGTCATCGGTCTGGCCGCTGTCATCATCGGCGAAGCCCTGTTCAGCCGCATCTTCCACAACTTTGCTCTCAAGCTGGTGTCCGTCTCGCTGGGTGCCATCATCTACTACATCGTCATCCAGCTGGTGCTGACCCTCGGCTTTGATGCAAACCTGCTCAAGCTGCTGAGCGCCTCCGTGGTGGCCGTGTTCCTGGCCGTGCCCTATTGGAAGAGCAAGTACTTCGCAAAGCCCGCGGCAAAGAAGGCACAGAAGGAGGATGCAAAAAATGCTTGAGATCCAGAATGTTTCCAAGACCTTCAACGCCGGTACCGTCAACGAGAAAACGGCCCTGAACGGTCTGAACCTGAAATTGAACGAAGGTGATTTTGTCACCGTCATCGGCGGCAACGGCGCGGGCAAATCCACTATGCTGAACGCTGTGGCCGGTGTGTGGCCCGTGGACAGCGGCAAGATCATCATTGACGGCACCGACGTGACCAAACTGGGGGAGCACCAGCGCGCCGCCTACATCGGCCGCGTGTTCCAGGACCCCATGACCGGCACCGCCGCCACCATGCAGATCGAGGAGAACCTTGCCCTGGCCGCCCGGCGCGGTAAGCGCCGCGGCCTGAGGATCGGTATCACCAAGGCCGAACGGGAGCGCTACCGTGAATTGCTCAAGAGCCTGGACCTGGGCTTGGAGGATCGCCTGACCGCCCGCGTGGGCCTGCTGTCCGGCGGTCAGCGTCAGGCACTGACCCTGCTCATGGCTACCATGAACAAGCCCAAGCTCCTGCTGCTGGATGAGCACACCGCCGCTCTGGACCCCAAGACGGCGCTCAAGGTGCTGACCCTCTCGGCCAAGATCGTGGAGGAGAACCACCTGACCACCATGATGATCACCCACAACATGAAGGATGCCATCAAGTACGGCAACCGCCTGATCATGATGCACGAGGGCCACATCATCTATGATGTCTCCGGGGAAGAGAAGAAGAACCTGCACGTCTCCGACCTGCTGGCCAAGTTCCAAATCGCGTCCGGCGGCGAGTTCGCCAACGACCGCATGATCCTTTCCTGATGCATTTCTGATATGGAAAATCCCCTCCGGTGTGTGAGTATCGGAGGGGATCTTTGCATCTTGTGCACCTTTGCAGGGTGTGCTACACTGAGAGAAAGAGGAGGTGTCTCTCGTGCGAAAAATCATCCGGCGGGCAGCTGCTGTGCTGTTGTCTGCGGCTCTGCTGCTGACGGGAACGGCCTCGGCAGCAGCCCAGATTGACCCGGTAGAGGAACGGCTTGCTGCCATGTCTCTGCGGGAAAAGGTGGGGCAGCTGTTCGTGGTGCGGGTCGAGGCACTGGACCCCAGTGGACAGTCTGATAGCACAAGGCTGACCTGGGCAGAACGGCAGGGGCTGAAAAAGTATCCGGTGGGCGGCATTGTGGTGTTTCGGCAGAATGTGAAAAGCCCGGAGCAGTTGAAAAAGCTTCTGGCAGATTTTCAGGCAGCATCCGGGACCGGTCTGTTGACCGCCGTGGACGAGGAGGGCGGCAGCGTGGCCCGGTTGGCCAATGCTTCCGGCTTTGATCTGCCCCAATACCAGAGTGCCCAGGCAGTAGGTACAACAGGGGACCCGGCCAATGCCCGTGCCATGGGGCAGATCATCGGAGGCTACCTCAAAACCTACGGCCTGAATCTTGACTTTGCTCCAGTGGCAGATGTGAACACCAATCCGGCCAATACCGTGATCGGGAACCGAGCATTTTCGTCGGACCCGGCAGTGGCGGCACAGATGGTGGCCTCCGCTGTACAAGGGTTTCACGATGCGGGCATACTCTGCACACTCAAGCATTTCCCGGGCCACGGAGATACCGCAGAGGACAGCCACTACGGCACGGCCAGCAGCACCAAGACTTGGGCAGAGATGCGGGAGACGGAGCTGAAGCCTTTTGAGGCTGGAATCGCAGCTGGGGCCGACGTAGTAATGACCGCCCACATCACCACCCCCAATGCAACGCAGGACGGCCTGCCTGCGTCGCTCTCCTACACTATGCTGACCGAGCGTCTGCGGGGGGAGCTGGGCTTTACTGGGGTCATCTGCACCGATTCGCTGTCCATGCAGGCCATTCGTGACCACTATTCTGCAGCAGAAGCGGCTGTAGCGGCGCTGAACGCCGGGGCAGATCTTCTGCTGATGCCGCCCGACCTGCCGGAAGCCTTCGACGGTGTACTGGAGGCCGTGCAGAATGGAACCATCAGCGAGGAACGCCTCAACGAGAGCGTCCGCCGCATCCTGATGCTGAAACAGAAAGCCGGGTTGGAGCTTGACACCCGCACCCCGCTGGAAAAGATGCTGGATGTGTTTCTGTAAGATTGAAGCATAATAAGAAGATCCCCTCCGGTGTGCGCGTATCGGAGGGGATCTTTGCGTATAAAGGAATGTTACCGCTTGATGTCGTAGTTCATGTTCATCAGGTTGCGGATGGAGCTGACATCATCGGTGATGTTGGCATCGCCGTGGATGGTGTGCTTGATGGCGCTGCTTGCCACGGCAAAGTTGATCATGTCCATGGCGCGGTAGTCGTGGAGCATGGCGTAGATCAAGCCGCTGGCAAAGGCATCGCCGCCGCCCACGCGGTCCAGAATATTAAAGGTGTAGAGCTTGCTCTCAAAGGTGTGGCCGTCGTACCACATAAAGGCCTTGAGGCTGTTCTCGCTGCCGCTGTGGGCATAGCGCACATGGCGGGCAATGCACTTGAGGTTAGGGTAGCGGGCAATGAAATGCTGGAAGATCTCGTCCTGCTGCTCATAGCTGGGCTGCAGGGGCACGCCGTCCTTCCAGTCGCCCTTGCTGTGATCGTTGTCGTCCTTCCACAGGTGGTAGGGCTCAATGCCCAGCAGAACGTCAACGTAAGGCAGGCACTCGGTGCAGAAATCGCGGGCTTCCTCCCAGCTCCACAGGGTAGAGCGGAAGTTGCCGTCAAAGCTGACGGTCAGGCCCTTCTTTTTGGCCACCTTGAGCATATCGATGATGAGGCCGCGGCAGTTGGGGCCCAGTGCCGGGGTAATGCCGCTCAGGTGCAGCCAGTCGTAGCCGTCCAGCAGAGCGTCCAGATCGACCTGAGAGAAGTCATACTCGGTAATGGCACTGTGCTTGCGGTCATAAATGACCTTGGAAGCGCGGATGCCGTAGCCAGTCTCCAGATAATAAGTACCCAGCCGGTTGGAAGGGGTCTCGTTGGGCTCGGTCAGGATCATGGGGGTGCAATGCACATCGTTGGAGCGCAGCCAGCGCACCGCGCTCTTGCCCAGGCTGTTGTTGGGCACTACGCTGAAGAAGGTGCTGTCCACACCAAGGTTGGCCAGGGCCAGTGCAATGTTGGCCTCGCTGCCGCCGTAGCTGGCTTCAAAGCTGGATGCCATGCGGATCTTTTCGTAGTTCGGTGGGGTCAGACGGAGCATGATCTCGCCGCAGGTGATAAATTTCTGGCCGTTGGGCTCGCTGCCGAGGATGGGATTGTAGTGTTCCATAACGCTCCTCCTAAAAAGTCGTTTCTGGGATCCATTTCATGTGAGAACACATTGTTGTATCCATTATACCGCACAGCGCACCGGATAGCAAGCAAATGCTGTTTCGGCCGAGAGAAAAAGAAAAAGAAATTTTGGTTGTTTTGACGAAAGAACCCCGCAGGGATGACGTGGGGTTCACACCCCTGTCAGGTCAAAGCTGGGCGTATACTCTTCCTTTGCACTGCTCTTCTGCTGCATATAGCCAGAACTGAGGCCCAGATCCATGGCGTAGTTGACCACCCGGCGGTATTCGTAGGTGGTGATGCGCCGCCCGATACCGTGGTCTGCCGCCTGATAGAAGGGGGTGTACTGGCTCATCACGCTGGGCAGGAAGCACCCGGGGTCGGCCTTGTTCCAAGCCGCCATCTGATCGAGCACGGCAAAGCTGTCGTCCACATGGCCGGGCAGGGCAAGGTGGCGCAGGATCACGCCCCGCTGCAGGATGCCCTCGCTGTCAAAAACAGGGTGTCCGGCCTGAGCCATCATGGCTTCAATGGCGGGCCTGGCCTGTGCAAAATAGTCCGGCGCGGCGGAAAGCTCTGCCGAAAGGGCAGGAGAAACATATTTCAGGTCGGCCAGCCAGATGTCGATGAAGCCGCGCCAGGCGTGCACGCTCTCCACGGTCTCGTAGCCGCCAGTGTTGCAGACGATGGGCAGATGCAGCCCCTGCGCCCGGGCCAGGTCGAGGGCGGCGATGATCCAGGGCCGCCACTGCCCAGGCGTGACAAGGTTGATGTTGTGGGCTCCCTGCGCCTGCAGGTCCAGAAAGATCTCGGCCAGGCGCTCCACGGTGATCTCCTTGCCCAGTCCCTCGGCGCTGATGGGGTAGTTCTGGCAGAAGCAGCACTTGAGGGTGCAGCCGGAGAAAAACACCGTGCCGCTGCCCCGGGTGCCGCTGATGCAGGGCTCCTCCCAGAAGTGCAAGGCAGCGCGGGCCGCTTTCAGGGTGCGGCCCGCCCCGCAGAAGCCCGTCTGCCCGGCGGCCCGGTCGGCTTTGCACTGCCGGGGGCAGAGAGTGCAGGCTTCCGGCACGGCAACAGAAATGGTTTTGGGCATAATATCCAAGTCCTTTGCAAAAGATTTGACAGAATTCCTTTCGTTTATTATACCATTTATGACATGGAATGTGGTATACTATGATAGAATATTATATATCATGCAAAAATACTACATATCAGACGGAGGATGTCATGCGCACCGAAAACGAGGAGATCCGGGATCATTTGAAATATCTCTCCCTGCTGGCACGGGATTACCCCTCGCAGGCGGCCGCCGCCAGTGAGATCATCAGCACCCAGGCCCTGCTCAAGCTGCCCAAGGGCACCGAACATTTTATGAGCGACCTGCACGGTGAAAACGAGGCCTTTGTCCACATCCTGAACTCGGCTTCGGGTGTCATCCGGGAAAAGGTGGACATCGTGCTGGGGGAGAGTGTGCCGGAACAGACCCGTGCAGAGCTGGCAACGCTCATCTATTATCCCAACGAGAAGCTGCCCCAGCTCAAAGCTGGGTGCGCGGATGAGGAAGCGCTTGACCACTGGTACACAGAGACCCTGCTTCAGCTCATTGATATCTGCCGGTTGGTGTCCTCCAAGCATACCCGGCAGCATGTGCGCTCCTGCCTGCCGTCCAGCTGCGGGTATATTCTGGATGAGCTGCTCCATGCCCACTTTGAGGACCACGACAAGGACCTTTATTATGGGCAGATCGTGGGCAGCATCATCGAAAATGGCCGCGCTGACCGGTTCATTGTCCGGCTGTGTGAGCTCATCAAGCGGCTGGCTGTGGACAAGCTTCACATTGTGGGGGACCTGTTTGACCGCGGCCCCCGGCCTGACATCATTCTGGACCGGCTCATGCGCCACCACCATGTGGATATCCAGTGGGGCAACCATGACGTGGTCTGGATGGGTGCCGCCGCCGGAAGTCCCATCTGCGTCTGCACCGTGCTCAAAACGACACTGGCCTACCACAACCATGCCATGCTTGAGGACTGCTACGGCATCAACCTGCGGCATCTGCAGCGGATGGCCGAGCAGTTCTACGGAAATGACGACCTGACCCTCTGGATGCCCCACACCGACGCGGCGCGCGGCCCTTACACCGAGGGCATGCTCCACCGCTGTGCCGTGATGCACAAGGCCGTGACCATTCTGATGCTCAAGATGGAGTGCAAGGTCATCGACCGCAACCCGGATTTCAAGATGCAGGGTCGGGATTTCCTGCAGCACATCGATTGGGAAAAGGGAACAGTGACCCTGAACGGGCAGGCATACCCCCTGCGGGACACCAGCTTCCCCACCGTAGATCCGGCAGACCCCGCCGCCCTGAATGATGATGAGCGGCTGGTGCTTCGCAAGCTGGTGGAATCCTTCCGGCAGAGCGAGCGTTTGCAGCAGCATGTGGAATTTTTGTATGCCAAGGGCAGCGTTTACCACATCGAGAACGGCAACCTGCTCTACCACGGTGTGGTGCCCATGACCAAAAACGGCAGCTTTGCCGTGGAGCGGTTCGAGGGACACAACTACTCGGGCCGCGGTTTGATGGACTACTGTGACGAGCGGGCACGCCGCGGCTACTTTGCCCCCGAGGGCAGCGCTGCCCGGCGGAGCGGTCAGGACTTTTTGTGGTATCTGTGGTGCGGCAAGCTGTCGCCGTTGTTCGGCCGCAGCGCCATGACCACCTTTGAGCGGCTGTATATTGCCGACCCCGCCACCCACGAGGAAGTCAAGGACCCCTATTATACATGGTACAATGAAGAGGCCGCCTGCCGCCGCATCCTGGCGGAATTCGGTCTGCCCGGCACCAGCCACATCGTCAACGGCCATGTGCCGGTGCGGGAGAAGAGCGGCGAGAGCCCCATCAAGGGCGGGGGCCGTCTGGTCGTCATTGACGGCGGGTTCTGCCGCGCCTACCATGAAAAGACCGGCATTGCAGGGTACACGCTGGTGTACTCCAGCCGCACCATGTCTCTGCGGACCCATCAGCCCTTTGTCAGTGCCGAAAAGGCCGTGAACGAAAACATCGACATCGTGTCGCAGAAGAACATACTGGAAACGGAGAACCACCGCATTCTGGTGGAAGAGACGGACGAGGGCGAGAACCTGCGGGAGCGGGTACACGACCTGAAACAGCTGGTCAAGGCCTATCAGCTGGGCTGGATCAAGGAGACCTGCAGCGAGGATTGCGTCTGGTAAGGGGCGCTGATTGTAAAATTTTTGAAATAAGAAACAAAAATATAGAATATCTCCGCAGATTCTGGGCAAAACAGAAAATAATCGGGCAGGGGAAAAGGGGGCTTTGCTTTTTGCCCGAAGTTGTGTATAATAAGATAGTTGTATCGTGAGGGTGTGTACCCAGCGGTGCGCGGAGAGATCAAGCAAGAACCCTGAGTGGCCCTGCCGCTGGCGGGCCTGCGACAAGGAGATTATAAAATTGGAAAAGTTTGTTATTACGGGCGGCAAGCCCCTGCATGGCGAAGTTACCATTTCCGGTGCAAAAAATGCGGCTGTGGGCATTCTGCCTGCCACCATTCTGGCGGCAGATGTCTGTGTGATCGAAAACCTGCCGGACATCAGTGATGTGGCAGTCAGCCTGAAGATCCTGAGCACCCTGGGTGCCAGCATCAAGATGCTGAACCGCAATACCTACGAGATCGACACCACCCACCTGAACAGCACCAACGTCCCGGACGATCTGTCCCGCCAGATGCGTGCCAGCTACTACTTCCTGGGTGCGCTGCTCTCCCGCTTTGGCAAGGCACAGGTGGCCATGCCCGGCGGCTGCAATCTGGGCCCCCGCCCCATCGACCAGCACCTCAAGGTGTTCAGCGCGCTGGGTGCAGAGGACAGCGTGGACTACGGCATGATCACCGTGCGTGCCAAGGAACTGAACGGTGCCCATATCTTCTTTGATAAGGTCAGCGTGGGCGCTACCATGAACGGTATGCTCTCCGCTGTGATGGCACAGGGCCAGACCATTCTGGAAAACTGCGCCAAGGAGCCCCATGTCGTTGATCTAGCAAACTTCCTGAATATGTGCGGCGCGGATGTGCGTGGTGCCGGCACCGATGTGATCAAGGTGCGCGGCGTGGAAAAGATGCACGGCTGCACTTACAGCATCATCCCTGACCAGATCGAAGCGGGCAGCTACATGGTTGCCGCTGCTGCCACCGGCGGCGACGTTCTGATCAAAAATGTCACCCCCAAGCATCTGGAACCCATCACGGCAAAGCTCCGCCGTGCCGGTGTGGATGTGGAGGAATTCGATGATTCCGTCCGCGTCTCCCGCAAAGGCGATATCCTGCCGCTGAAGATCAACACCATGCCTCACCCGGGCTTCCCCACCGATATGCAGCCCCTGATGGGTGTGCTGCTCAGCGTGGCAAAGGGCACCTCCACCATCACCGAGAGCGTGTGGGATAACCGCTTCCGCTATGTGGACGAGCTGCGCAAGATGGGCGCAGTGGTGCAGGTGGACGGTCAGGTGGCCGTGTTTGAGGGTGTGGACAAGCTGAACCCCGCCCCCCTGCGCGCTTCTGACCTGCGTGCCGGTGCGGCCATGGTCGTTGCTGCCCTGATGGCAGACGGCACCAGCGAGATCGAGGAGATCGGCCACATTGAGCGCGGCTATGAGAACATCGTGGAAAAGCTGCGCGGCCTGGGCGCTGAGATCAGCAAGGTGGAGCGGATGCCCGCCGCACTGGAATCGGCAATGTGATCATTCAGAACCTCTCAGTCTGTTTTGCAGAAGTTCCCCTGACAGGGAGCTTTTGTGAAGCCATGACGGAGAGGTTCGTTTCTTGAGGTTTGAAATGTCTGAATTCATCTCGTTATACTCTGGTTCCTCCGGTAACTGCAGCGTGGTGCGTACGGGGGAAAAGTACATCATCATCGATATGGGAAAGGGCGTGCGCACCACCTCGGCGGCGCTCAAGGAGCTGGGCCTGAACATCAGCGATTGTGCGGGCATTCTGGTCACCCACGAGCACTCTGACCACGTCAAGGGGCTGGCTACCTTCCTCAAAAAGAATCCGCTGCCGGTATACGGCGCAGACGATACGCTGGATTTTCTGGATGCAAACGGCATCGTGCCCGCCAGCTGTGCGCTGCGCACCCTGTCCGGCGGGGAAGAGGATGTGGGAGATTTCGGTGTGACGATGTTCCCCACCAGCCACGATGTGCCCTGCGTGGGCTACCGCATCCACACCCCGGACAACAAGACCATGACCATTGCCACCGACCTGGGAGTCCTGACCCCGCCGGTGCATCAGGCCCTGAGCGGCTGTGACCTGGTGGCATTGGAAAGCAACTACGACCTCCACATGCTCCGCAGCGGGCGGTATCCCTACTACCTGCGCTCCCGCATCGAGTCCAACCGGGGCCACCTCTCCAACGATGAGTGCTCGGCAAAGCTGCTGGAGCTGATCCAGGAGGGATGCAAGAAGTTTGCCCTCTGCCATCTCTCGCAGGAGAACAACACCCCGGCGCTTGCTTTGCAGACCATGTTCAACACCCTGGGTGCGGCGGGTGTCGTGCCGGAAAAGGACTGCATCGTGCAGGCCCAGCGCCGCAATGAGATCAGCCCCACGCTTACATTTTAAGAAAAAATGGCCCTCTCCATCATTGCTTTGCAAAGCATGACGGAGAGGGTCATTTTTGTTGTTATGCCAGATCCGGCAGGATATCGGGCCAGAGGGCCTGCTCCTGCCGCAGGTCGGTGAAAACGCAGTCCAGATAGATCTTGTTCACAGCCGAGATGATGGTGCTGCGCAGGAGCGTGCGTGCATCATCAACATCCGGCTCCAGCTCGGAAAAGCTTCTGGTCAGGCCGAACACATAGGGCAGGTAGTTCTCCAGCTCATCGCAAAAGGTATCATACGCCTGCGCGGAGGTATAATGCGCCCGCTGCATCTTGAACAGGCTGTCGATATTTTCCATGGACAGGACGTTTTTAGAAACCACGATGTAGATCAGGCAGGCCAGCTGATCCCGGGTATACTTCTTTTTGATGGGGTGGCTGATGATCCCTTTCTTAACGTAGTTGCTCACCATGGAAGCGGTGAGCTCCACCCCCTGAAATGTGCGGAAACACCCGTTGACAAACTGTACACTCTGATCCAGATAAAGCCCTACGGTGGGGAGTTCTGCATACCGGGGCAGGGCAAACCCTGCGGCGCAGGCCGCAACGCGGCGGTTTGATTCTAATTTCATGCGGACAGTATACCATGTTTTGGAAATGTGGTCAACAGGAAATTAAAAACTTTTGAAATAATTCAAGAAAACAGTTGACAGGTTTTTTAAAAACTGATATAGTGATTCAAACAACAGGAAAAACTGCGGCATCCTCTGCCGCCGGAATGGAGATAAATGCTTATGAACACCAAGATCGTTGTGGATTCCTCCGCCAGCCTGTACACCTTGCAGGGCGTGGATTTTGAATGCGTTCCCCTGAAGATCATCACCGACGATGCCGAATATCTGGACAACGGCACAATGGATGCCTTGGGCATGGCCCAGACCCTGCGCACCTATAAGGGCAAGACCTCGACCTCCTGCCCCAACGTCAGCGATTGGTTGGCCGCCTACGAGGGAGCCGACGAGGTGTATGCCATCACCATCACGGGCACTCTGTCCGGCAGCTACAATGCCGCCCAGCTGGCCGCCGAGGAATACCAGCAGGAGAATCCCGGCAAGCGGGTGTTCGTGCTGGACAGCCTTTCCACCGGCCCGGAGCAGCGCCTGCTGGCCGAGCATCTGCGGGATCTGCTGGCTGAGGGCAAGGAGTTTGACGAGATCTGTGAAGAGATGCTCCGTTACCACAAGCACACCCATCTGCTCTTCTCGCTGGAGTCGCTGGCCAATCTGGCCCGCAATGGCCGTGTGAAGCCTGCCGTTGCTGCTGTGGCGCGGATGCTGGGCATCCGGGTCATCGGACAGGCAAGTGAGGCCGGAGAGCTGGATGTTCTCTGCAAGACCCGTGGCGAGCATGGTGCGCTGGAACGTATTGTGCTGGAACTCAAGGAGCACGGCTACACCAACGGCAGGCTCCATATCTCTCACTGCGGCAATCCCGCCGCTGCCGAGCGCCTGAAGCACATGGTAAAGGCTGTGTTTGATGGAGCAAAGGTGGACATCAGCGAATGCGGCGGTCTGTGCAGCTATTATGCAGAGCTGGGCGGCCTGCTGGTTGGTTATGAGGACGCGGAAGCATAAGCGGACGGCCCTCGGAAAAATTCTGCCCACGATTGAATAGGCGCTCATAGCGGGGGAAGCCGTTGTGGGCGCTTTTTTATTTGCAAAATCTTCCGCTCTGCGCTATACTAACAGCATCAAAAATCGCCGTGGGCGGCAGGGGAGGGATACCACATGTTCAGATTGCCTATCGTCAAGTTTTTTAACCGCATCTTCAACCGTGTCACGATCACAGTGGTGCTGGTGGCTTTACAGGTGCTCTGGTTGCTCTGGGCGTTCTGGTCCTTCACGGCGGGGCGGGTCTGGCTGAACGGTGCCCTGAAGGCGCTGAGCATCCTGATCGTGCTGTATCTGGTGCGCAAGGATGAAAACAGTGCTTATAAGATCGGCTGGATCGTTCTGATCGGTCTTTTGCCCCTGCTGGGCGGCGCGCTTTATCTGGCTTTTGGCAACAAGGCCCCCGCCAAGTATCTGCGGGAGCGGATGCAGAAGGTGGAACAGGCCCATCAGACTGAGCTTGCCCAGCCCGAGGGCCAGACCGATGCGCTGGATATCTCCAGCCGGAACCTGAGCCGCTATGTGGCAAAGTTCGGGCCGTATCCGGCCTGGAAGGATACCGCTGCTCACTACTTTTCCTGCGGGGAGGAGATGTATCCCCAGCTGCTGGCGGATCTGGACAAGGCAGAGAAATTTATCTTTCTGGAATTTTTTATCCTCCGCTCCGGCAAAATGTGGGACGGTGTGGAGCAGATCCTCCGCCGCAAGGCCGCCCAGGGCGTGGATGTGCGGCTGATCTACGATGATTTTGGCAGCCTGCTGGGCCTGCCCAGTGATTTTGTCGTCCGCATGGAGAAGGCGCATATCCGCTGCATCCCTTTCAACCCGGTGGTGCCGCTGGTCTCGCTGGTGATGAACCACCGCGACCACCGCAAGATCGTGGTGGTTGACGGCAATGTGGCCTACACCGGCGGCGTGAATCTGGCGGATGAGTATATCAATGCAGAGCAGCGCTTTGGCTACTGGAAGGATACGGCCATCCGGCTGGAGGGTGCCGCTGCCTGGAACTTTACCGTGATGTTCCTCAATGTATGGAACGCCTTCCGCCCGCAGGAGACCGATTATACCGCCTTTGCGCCCACCCGCCTGCCCGCAGTGCAGGATGGCGTGGTGCAGCCCTATGCGGACAGCCCACTGGATGAGGAACCGCTGGCCGAGACGGTCTATCTGGACATCCTCTCTCAGGCCCAGAGATATGTTTATATCTACACGCCTTACCTGGCCGTGGGCGAGGAGATGCTGGATGCTCTGAAAAGTGCGGCCAAGCGCGGGGTGGACGTGCGGCTCATCCTGCCCGGGATCCCGGATAAGAAGCTGGTGTTCCGGCTCAGCCGTTCCTACTATCTGCCCCTGCTCAGGGCGGGTGTGCGCATTTATGAATTCACGCCCGGTTTCCTCCACGCCAAGTGCTATGTCAGCGATGACCGCGTGGCCGTGGTGGGCAGCATCAATATGGATTATCGGAGCCTGTTTCTCCATTTTGAGTGCGGAACACTGCTCTTCCATAACAGCCAGATCGCCGCACTGCGGAAGGATGTGGAGCACACCCTGCCGCAGTGCCGGGAGATCATGCGCTCCGACTGCCGCACCAATCTGCCGGGTACAGCACTGGACAGCGTGCTGCGGCTGCTGAGCCCGTTGATGTGAACGGCTGCGCACAGCACGCGGGGAGCTTTTCCACGCAAGTGAAACGGGCCATTCCATCGCCCGCCCTATTGCCTGCGGCAACAGGGTCCCACCCCAGCGGACACTTGCTTTGGAAAACTCCCGTCGGCTGCGTAATCTTACGCTCTTCTGGACATACTATGTGGCAAAGGCCCAACGGGCCGTGTGGAAAGGGAGCGTATCTATGAATCAGAACCATCGGGCTTTTTGGAGCTGTGCCATGGCGGCGGCGCTGCTGCTGATCCGCCGCGGCAAAACGAACCAGTCGGCG
>OBXA01000882.1_pt1 | contig 20263 bp, 22 predicted proteins | sample 1538121 | NCBI WGS metagenome assembly OBXA01 (sample SAMEA2580133, study PRJEB22360) | human gut metagenome | biome: human gut; feature: human-associated habitat; material: faeces | place: Denmark | collected 2008/2010 | reverse complement strand
AGATTGGGTCAAGTGGCGACTCCGCACAGATTGGGTCAAGTGGCGACTCCGCAAAGATTGGGTCAAGTGGCGACTTCGCACAGATTGGGTCAAGTGGCGACTCCGCAAAGATTGGGTCAAGTGGCGACTCCGCAAAGATTGGGTCAAGTGGCGACTCCGCACAGATTGGGTCAAGTGGCGACTCCGCAAAGATTGATAGTACTGGTGAAGATTCTGTCATCATGTGTGCAGGGGCCAACTCTATGGCCAAAGCTAAAAAAGGAAGCTGGATAACTCTTTCCGAATGGGAATATTCGGAAGAAAAGAAACGGATGGTTCCCAAATGCGTAAAGACAGAATACGTTGATGGCGAGCGTATCAAAGAAGATATTTGGTATAAGCTTGTCGGAGGAGAGTTTAAGGTTGAAAAGTAACACAACAGGTGCAGGAGGGAGCGTGTCTTCCTTCTGCATAAAACAACGACACGGTTTCACAAATAGATTATAAAATCATGAACGAAATTTATTGGATCACTCGCCTTGATGGCATTCAGGCGTTTTTTGCAATCTGCACCATTTTGGCAGCTCTTGTCATTGTCATTCTGTTTATCAATATTCTTGTATTAAACGAAGAAGACGAGAAGACCAAATCACAGAAGTGGCTCAAAAAACTCTTTTGCAGCCTTCCGTTCTTCATTCTGCCTCTCATCTTCATCCCCTCGACAAAGGACGCGCTGCTCATATACGGGCTTGGCGGGTCGCTTGACTACATCAAGGGGAACGACACGGCGAAGAAGCTGCCGGAAAAAGCCGTCATGGCTTTAGATAGGTATTTGGAAGAGTTGAACAAGGACGAAAAGGAAAAATAAAATGACGAGAAAATTGTAAACTTATGGAACTGATAGACATTGTAGATAAGCTAATTGGAGATATAGAACCTGTTGGCGACACAACCATTGACGAGGAACGTTTTGAAAATCTGAAAGCGTATTGCGAGTTGATAGACAAAATGGTATCAAAGGTTGATGATGTTGCTTGCAAGAATGAAAACAGCAGATTGGCTTCCGTCAAGAAATCAAATGATTACATCGGAGATTTTTTCACTAACACATTAAGAATTACAGAATAGTATGGAAAAGATTATTAAGAGACTTTTAATTTCATCCCTGCTCTTGCTCGCCATTTCCGGATGTGACGAACAGAAATCATCCTACCGCTACAAGGTGGTTGACAAGAGCCGTGACATAGATTCGCATTACAATTTTTTCACTAAAAAGCAAGTGGTTGAAACGGCCTACTTTGTCATTTTGCAGGCTGACGACGGTACGGTAGTCTCTCACAAGTGCAGTTCCCCTGCTGAATTTTACAGGTATCAGATAGGGAAAACCTACATTTTTAACCAACAAATAAGCTATTGAAATGCAACAGAAAACAACGGTTGAACGCGTCCTGCACTACATCGGCAGGAAGCTCCGCAAGGATGCGGATGGAAAGAGGTGATAAGCAGACATCACGCAGAACTCGCCGCAAAAATGGCGTTCGAGGGCGGCAGGCAGGGCGTGGTGGACAATATTCCCGATTTGGAGTGGGAAAGTGGTGCCTTTGAATTGATGGCTCGTTCGCAAAGCATCTTCGGAACGTATTATATATATCGCGCCCAAGGCCCATTTTTCACGTGTTCTTTTCCTTGTTGCTTTCTGATGGGGTGTAGCTGTGAGGGCTGCACCCCATTTTATTTGTACTTGACATATATGTTAAACACATGTTAAATGAGAAAATAAATTTGCTCATAAAAAACTCGAGCTATCTTTGCATCATCAAAGTTAAACCAATTAAGCCCTACGCATCACGGTTAAGCGAGAAGACATGAAGAATTTGGTAAATGTATCAGAGATTACAGCAAAGACGGTAGAAGGTGTTAAACAATAAGTTGAGGAAATTGTTGGTCGTTACAACAATGTAGTTAGTGATGAGGAAGCAGCCGAGCAGTTTTTTGCCGATTGTGAGATAGAAGGCTATCTGTATAGCGAGGAGGCCCAGAGGTTCACAGTAGATGGAGAGCAGAACGGAGACTGGCAGGAAACTATTACGGTAGTGATAACCGCTTACTATAAGGATGCCGGAAGTGATGATTACTGCTACTCTGTTAATGTAACAGAAGACTAATGAAGAAATTAGATGTTACTCGTGTAGCGCATGAGCACGGCACGAGTATTCAGGAAATAGCTAACAAGTTGGGAATTTCGCGAAGGTCTTTGAGTTCTCGGATCAATGCGAATCCAACACTAAGCAGTTTGACGGAGATAGCAGAGGCTATTGGATGTGACATAACAGATCTATTCAGATAAGTAAGGAGGAAGGCAAAAATGCTTTCCTCCTTTTATTTTCGCCCTCATAATTCAAGAGTTATAAATATTTTCAGTATATTTGCAAAGTAATTACTTTATAAATATACTTGCGAGTTTATGAACGAAAAGATTTCGAGAACTACCATAGAGAAATTGACGCAGGACGATAAGAATTTTAACAAAGGCACAACAAAGGGCCGGAAGTTAATGGATAAGTCGTTGCGTCAATTCGGGGCTGGCCGTTCTATCCTTGTAGATAAGAATAACCGCATTATTGCCGGTAATAAGACGCAAGAAAGGGCGAAGGAAGCCGGTATAAAGAAGGTTATCATCGTTGATGCTGAAGCCGATGAGCTTGTAGCAGTAAGGCGTAATATAGATTTGGACTCTAAGGAGGGGCGCGAAATGGCTTTAGCTGACAATGCCACGAGCGCTGCTAACTTGGCATGGGATGATAGTGCGTTGGAAGCTGCACAGATGGAAGTAGGGTTATTGGTCGATGATTGGGGTCTATCTTTAGGCTCAAAAGCCGATGACACATATAGCCGGAAGATTGAGGCACCAGTATATGAGCCAAGTGGGGTGCCTCCTTCTTTGGTCGATTGCTACGACATGAAGAAAACAGACGAATTGATACAGGGTATTGAGGAAGCGAATATACCTGAAGATGTCAAAGCGTTTTTGAAATGTGCAGCTTACAGGCATACCGAATTTAACTATGGGCTTATTGCTGACTACTATTGCAATGCACCTAAAGAAGTACAGGAGTTAATGGAGAATTCCGCGTTAGTGGTAATAGACTTCCAGAAGGCCATGGAAAAGGGATTTGTGAAGATGGCCACTGAACTAATGGAAGAATACGCTAGGGAGTATGGCAAAGAAGAATAACAGAGACTTTGTGGTATTTATCCTGACGCATGGTAGGGTCAGAAACCAGTACACATATAATGCGTTGCTTAATCAGGGGTATACTGGCCGGGTAATGTTTGTGCTTGATAATGAAGATAGCCAAATAGAAGAGTATAAGAACAGATTTGGCGAGAATAATTGCTACGTATTTGATAAATTGGAATGGGCTAAGAGAAGTGATGAAATTGTGAGAGGTGATCGTCGAGCAATCCTCTACGCCCGTAACGCTTGTTTTGAGATTGCACGAAAACTGGGGTATAAATACTTCATGGAGCTCGATGATGATTATGTTGATTTCAGATGGCGGTTTGGGGACAAAGGTCAGTATTTGACAAAAACACCGAAAATAAAGAATTTAAACGCGGTGTTTGCCTCTATGCTTAACTATTTTAAGAATGCCCCAATAACCACGCTTACAATGGCGCAAGGAGGTGATTTCATAGGAGGTAGTAAAAATCAAATGCTTAGGCAGATAGGTTTGAAGCGCAAGGCGATGAATACTTTTATTTGTTCGGTAGACAGGCCGTTTGAGTTCAAAGGTAGGTTTAACGATGATGTAAATACGTATACCCGATTAGGATGCCGTGGGTTGCTTTTCTGCTGTATGTCGCAATGCAATATACAACAGAAAAGTAGTCAGTCCGTGCCTGGAGGAATGACCGAAGTCTACAGAGAGACAGGCACGTACATCAAAAGTTTTACGTCTGTCATTGTATACCCGTCTGGAGTTAAGGTAACGATACTTAATAGCCACCACAGCCGGATACATCATAACGTTTTGTGGGGGCATACGGCACCAAAGATACTACAAGAGAAATGGAAAAAAAATAAATAGCTACTATGATTAGAGGAACAAAACTACAAGGTTATTTGGAGAGATGTAACAAGACAAAGCGTCCTATTACTGCAGACATCTTCCTCACAGATTATTGCAACGAACATTGCAAATATTGTCGCTATGCACATAAGAGCGGCGAGTATATGAAGTTCAACGACTTCGTAATGTACGTAAGACAGCTACTAAGAATGGGCGTGCAGTCTGTAATACTCACTGGTGGTGGTGAGCCAATGCTCAATCCGGATTTTGACAAAATAACAGGTTGGTTAGAGCGAAACAATATCAGGTATGGTGTCAACTCTAATCTGAAGATGATGCACTTTTGCAAGCCTGTTTTTTTGAAGGTGTCGATCGACACTGGTGTTAGAGAGAGGTACAAAGCCATCCGTGGTATTGATGGGCTTGCAGATGTATTGCGTAATGTCCGCGACTTTTGCGACTATCGGAAGAGGGCGAATACCGGAACGAAAGTAGGTGTACAGTGTGTGGCATTGCGAGAGGATGATGTAAATACGTTCTATGACGCGGTAAAATCTCTGGATGTTGACTACATATATTTCAGGCCCTATGAGGGCAGAGAAAGCAAAGTATCGAGGACGGATGTTGAAAAGTGGCTCGGTAATAGAGTGCTGGATGAGCGGATTGTATTATCCTATAAGTTCGATTACAAAGACTATCAACCGGGGTGGTGTGTATCTAACTGGTCAGTTATTTGTGTGGATGTAAATGGAAATGTGCCTTATTGCTGTCATCGCCCGGATGAGATTATAGGTAGTGTTCTCGACTTAAACGTTTTGAAGAAAAAAGCAGCATATCATGTAGATATGCGGAAATGCGAGCGTCCATGCAGGTTATCCGGCTCAAACTATTGGTTGGAGATGCGCGAAAAAGAGAATGACGAGGTGTTTGTATGAGCAAGAAACAGACAATAAAAGACTATCAATTTGACAATTTAACAGCTAAAGAACAGCGGGAAATTGCCAAGAAAGGCGGAAAGGCTTCGGTAAAGGCAAGGAGGGAGAAAGCACACCTTCGTAAGCTGGTGGAAGCCTTTGGAGGTTTGCCGGCACCAGAGAGGATTAGAAAAGTTATGGCTGAAATGGGAGTGAGCGATGAAAAGCGAACAAATGATATGGCAGCCGTGGTTGGCCTATTTCAGAAGGCCATTAAGGGTGATGTAGCTGCGTTTAATGCCATCAGGGATATAACGGGTGAAAAGCCTATCGAGAAAACAGAATTCGATGGGAAATTGGATAGCAAAATAGAAATTGGCTTTGTTGAGACAGATGTAGAACCGGCAGAAAGCGAAGATGAGGTGGATGTATGATACCGTTCAAAGTTATAGGACCGCTTTTCAGGGCTAACACAAAGGAAGGGGCTCGAACCTACATAAATCAAGGTGGGACGAGTTCCGGGAAGACCTACACGATAATGCAGGTTCTTATATACTTAGCGCTGTTAGATGCCGGGTGTGTGATTACTGTCGTTGGTCAGGACTTGCCAAATCTGAAGGTAGGTGCGTTGCGTGATGCGAAGACTATCATTTATAATAGCGATTGGTTATCTCAGTTTTTCCGATTTAATGAAAGTGGGCACTTTGCCATCGGTAGGAATGGCTCGATTATAGAGTTCAAGAGTTATAAGGATGCACAAGATGCCAAGAACGGTAAACGTGATTACTTGTTTCTGAATGAAGCGAACGGTATTAGTTACGATATATACTGGCAATTGTCTATCCGTACTCGTAAGAAGACATATATTGATTATAACCCATCCGAAAGATTCTGGGTACATAATGAGGTTAAGGGCCGAAAAGGTGTTAAATTGATTATATCAGACCACAGGGGAAATCCATTCTTGACCAAAGAGGAGCACGAGAGGATAGAGAGCATCGAAGACAAAGAGCTGTGGAAGGTGTATGCACGTGGACTGACTGGTAAGCTGTCTGGGGTTATATTTCCTAATTTCAATATAGTAGATGATTTGCCGGAGCGTGATAGTTGGAAGATACACGGCTATGGCTTGGACTTCGGCTTTACGAATGACCCAACGGCATTAACGCATAATGTACTTGCACACGGTGAGCTATGGACAGATCTTATTGTATACGAGACTGGGTTAACAAATCCAATGATAGTTTCTAAAGCCAAGGAAGCGGGGGTAACAAAATTTGACCAGATTATAGCCGATAGTGCAGAGCCAAAGAGTATTACAGAGATACACAATGCAGGGTTATGGATAGTTCCGACAGTTAAAGGTAGAGATAGTATCAGTGTAGGTATAGATATACTTCATCGGTACAAATGGAATGTCACACGACGTTCTGTTGGGCTGATTGAGGAATTGCAAGCTTACAAGTGGAAGAAGGACAGAGACGGCAAGAAAACGAATATTCCTATCGATGCCTTTAACCATGCCATCGATGCGACGAGATATTTCGCATCGATGAAGCTGAATGTAAGAAGAACAGGACGGGCGAAAGCTCATTATAACAAGCTTGATTAGATGGATACAAGTACGAAATTCAAAGAATGGATAGTGCGTGCGGAGTTCAGCCGAGATACCGAATATCTGGAGCTGGAAAAACTTACACGACCGTTGATAGTGGGGAGGGTGCGCACGCCTGAAAGTCTGGAGGATATGACTATCGGGCAAATGGTACAACTGGCAGACTGCAAGGGTAGCCGAGATATGTTCTATACCGCTTGCCGTGTGCTGCTGGGTATGAATAAGGAGCAAGTCGATGAATGCTGGGCGGTTGACGTTGTCCGCTTCTGTGGCTGGGCTGCTGGAAGATTGGAGCGTATAAATGCGCTATTTGACAGCGTTAAGAATAAACCAACTAAACAAGAGGAAAAAGCAGGCATTGATAAGCTTAAATTCGGAGTGTTCGGCTTGATAGACTGGTACGCCCTACGAATGGGAATCACAGACCATGAGGAGGTAACAAAGATTACTTGGGGGCGAGTGTATAAGTGTCTTGAAATGGACATGAAGAAGCATGAATTTGATAAACGATTAGCAAAGGTATATGAGGATGAGCATCGAAGATAAGATAAGAGAGATTGCCGAGAATAAATTCAACGGGTATAGTTATATATTCGAGGATTGGAATGGAGCGGCAGAGGTGGTTGATAAGGTTTCACTGCCAGCAATTATTTGCCTGTTGCCACCAGGTGGGTATCTGAACTTTACACGCGGAAGGATTAAGGATAGTGAAGATGTGGCTATTGTTTTCGTGGATAAGGTAGTGAGAGATGCCAACGGAGATGATAATGAGGAGGTCTACACAAGAATGAAGCAGACGGCAGGACAGTTCATTGACGCTATGAATAAAAGCCGATACTTCGAGCCTATCGAGGGACGGATAAGATACCAAACAATACTGGAGAGCGCAAGTGCATATTTTACCGGTGTGTTTGTTGAGTTGAACGTTAAAGAGAGTGCAGGGGTATGTCTGTAATAGAGAGTGCGGCAAGGCTTGTTCTCCTCGAAGAGCTGGAGGACTTAAAGGCGAAGATATTGGACCAACACCTACGAGCCGGGCAGAAGGCAAGCGGTAGGACTGGTGAGAGTATGCATGTTGAGGCTACGGAGTATGAAGGTACGTTATATGGTCGTTCTGCTTTCGGTGTCCTTGAAACTGGGCGTAGACCCGGCAAAGCTCCAGCCGGTTTCCAAGCTATTATCAGGCAGTGGATGACTGACAAGGGTATCAAGGCGACCCCTATTCCATATAAGACTGATAGACCACATAAATATACACCACAGGAAAGGGGCGACATGTCTTTGTCTTTTTTGATAGCAAGAAAAATCAAAAACGATGGCACACGGCTCTTTCGGCAAGGTGGTAGGGCTGATATATACTCGAATGTAATACCGGGCACGAAAACGAGGATAATGCAGCGTATCGTAAGATTGTTGCAAGTAGAGATAACAAATATCAAACTTAATAATGTTGAGGTATGAGGACGCAAACGACAAATGGTGTGACATTGAAATTTCCGGATGAAATAGGCTTCGCATTTAATGCGTGCTTATTGATAGCCTCCGGGGTGGACTTATCAAAGATGAGCATAACTGTAAGTAACGGATTACGAAAAGAGGCTATTTTTTTGGACAGCTTCAATGGAAAGTGTTATGGAGATGTGAGAGAGTATGTGCAGACATTCTTTGATACGATTCAGTTTGGCACGGTGGATTATCGCAAAGAGGATAAGACTGGCATGGGTATGCGCATATCCTTTGAAGTGGTAACAACGTTAGCGGACGATGCTGGCGAGGCAGTTTTCAAGTTTAATGTGTTCTATATCTGGGGGGCATTGAAGATTGGAGGGCAAGAGGCTTATAACGGTTTCCGTACACTTACATGGTTTAAGGGTTTTCCATTTACATTTGGGGTGTATGCAGCAGGTGGTGGGTCCATACTTCTTAGTCGTGATGGAGTGCCTAACCGATTTGTCAAGCTGCCGGACCAAGGGGTATGGAATATCCCTATGCTACCTTCTGATGATGGTAAGCATTACTATCTGATTAGCGATTGTACCGGTACATTTGTCGAAGTAGTTTTCGATAAAACTTTTGATATGACATTTAGATTCAAGGGAGGAGGAAACAAGACAGAGAAGATACGTATTAACGTCGTAGATGATTATGACGAAGGATATTATTTGCGATGGATAGATAGACATGGCTTCTATTGCTACTATCTATTTAAGGCCGGAGACGAACAGAGAAAAAGCGCAAGCGATAATCTGTTTATGCGTAATAATCTACTGGCTTATGATATGTCGTATGGCTATGAGGGCTATACGGGAAGACAGCAGCAGATGAACAGGGAAGACACCGTACCAGTATGTGCGCCATTGGTTGATAGTAATACGTGGGATATGCTTTTCGATATTGCGACAAGCCCATGTGTGGATTTGTTTGCAGGCTATCAAGAAGGCGATCCTAAATGGGTATCTGTTACCGTTGTTGCTGGCTCATACACAAAGAGCAAAGCAGCCCTGCAAGACTTTGTTTGTAATTTGCTGATGCCTGATGTTATGGTGCAAAAATTATAAAGCATGAAAGACGAAAGATTATATATTGACGGAGAGCTGGTAGATATAAGCAGCGAGACAAAAATAACTATGGATATAAAAAGCAATCTGTTTCGTGATGTGTCGAAGATTGCATCAAACAGTACATATACTGTGAAGTTACCGAAGACCGTAAGAAATCAGATGATACTAAAGCACTCGGATTTGGTACAGTCAAAAGAAGGATTTGCATACAAGATGCACGTGGTAAGATACTTCCGTAATGGTGTAGAGGTCATAAAGAATGGAATGGCAACCGTTCTGCAGATCTCTAATGATGCTATCGAGCTGTCTATCTTCTGGGGACTATTTCCTAATTTCAATGCGTTGTTGAGTTCCGGGATTACCCTTAACCAACTGGAGAGCACCGATAAGCTGCTGTACCAAAGTAAGAATGTAGTAGACAACTACGATGATGCCGTGGAAAAAGGGTACTTCTACGCCTCTTATGATGTGTGGAAACATGAAAATGTGGTCGATTACTCTTGGAGAGGTGGGCAAGATATGGTATACCCTGAAATAGCAGAAGGTACATACACTGCCGGGATATTCGGTATAATTAGGACTGATGGTGATAATGATAATTTACATCCTGTTGTAAAAGCCTCATGGGTTCTTGATTTGATTAAGAGGACTAAAGGCGTAGACTTCCAATTCAAGGGGAAAGCAAAGGAGTACATCGATACACTGATAATACCTTTGATTTCAAAGAAAAGTAACGAGTTGACATTTAATGAGTCATTTAAAGCTGACTTATCACCGGTAACGGATAAAGGGGCTGTACCGTTGACTATCACAGAGGCGAGCAACGTTTTCTCTGGAGAAGCCGGGAATAACATTACTACACTCGACGTGAAGAGTGATGCAAATGTTATAATAGACCTTAAAGGCGAATGGCAGTTTGATATTACTGGGGCTAGACCAATTGGACATAGTTCTTGGTATCTTCACGGTGGCAATGGAAGTTATGATGATTATTCATTCCGTCATGCCTATTGGTTGAAGATGACGGTTAAAACAGGGCTAGAAGTGCAAGAGTATATTATAGGAAGTGACAGAGAGCATTTTTTGGTCAGTGTCCCGAGTGGCTACCAAGGGGTTGTGAAATTCCAATATACCGGCTACGGGAAGATTGAAGTAAAGACAGGGAGCACGATTACGTTTGAATGGCTGTCCAATAGTAGTTTGAAGGCTGCAAGATTCTTAGGGGGCTCGTTAAAAGCTACATTGCAAAGTGACGAGAACGTACCTAATGGCGGCTATTTCCCCATTGCGTCAAATCTGCCTAAGATTAAAGTTGTGGACTTTATCAAATTCCTTGCTGTGATTACAGGCACATTTCCTCTGCAAATGTCGCAGGATGGTATTGTGCAGTTTGTTCCGCTCTCTACTGTTTGGGAGAATAAAGCAGAAGCAAGAGACTGGACCAGACGAATAATAGCGCAGAGTGCTGAAAATAAGCCAAGGAATATTGAATTTGTGATGGATGACTACGGACAGCATAATCTGTATAAGTGGAAGAAGGATGATACCGTAGTCGGTAACTACGATGGCGATCTGAAAGTGAGTAATGATACATTGGAAACAGAAAGGACGATTTTTGAATTTCCATTTGCTGCCACTAATGGTAATAACGTACCGATGTACACGAAGAATAGCAGTAGCGGTACATCTGGAGGAGGTGGGGATTATGGAGGACACCATAATGACCAAACCACCCCATCGGCAGAAGACAAAAAACCATCTTATAGTGCTTGTAAGGATAGGATATTAAGGCTCATGAAAGATAGCAAAGGGAAGGCTATTGCATGGTTTGATATAAATATGCAGCAGATCATAGATGAGAAGTACCGGAACATAACCGATAGCCTGCAAAAAGCAAAGCTAGTCACGGAGAAGGTGCGTATTCGTGATTTGGAGCTCATAAATTTCGATGAGACGAAGCCTATATATCTGGCACAGTACGGGAGCTATTTCGCGGTTACAGAGATTAAGGCAGATGAGACAGGGCTTGCCGATGTTACGATGTTACAACTTTATTTCAATTAGGATATGAACGCAGAAGAACAGCAGATACTGAATATCAAAGTAAAGTATGAAGATGCCATATACGGCATTGTGAGATACAGGGAAAAGCTCGAGGAGTTATCCAAGGCACAGGAAAAACTTAAAGGGGACTTTAAGGACGGAAAGGTAACATACGATGAATATGTTACAACCCTTGTTGCGATGGATGAGCAGGTGAAGACGCATAAGGGTACAATCCGGGAACTCTCTAAGGAGGTGCAGAACAACATCAAGACCGAGAGAGAGCAGGAAGGCTCGCTAAGGTCTTTGAGAGCTGAATTAAGCAACGCTACAAAAGCGTATGACAGTCTTTCGGAGGCTGAACGTAAGGGAGCAAAGGGACAGGAGTTAAAGAAGCACATAAACGAGATTACGGATAAATTAAAAGAAGCAGAGGCGGAGACGCAAAGATTCTACAGAAGTGTAGGAAGCTACGAAGACAGCATTAAGAGCGCATTAGGTGTTAATACCAATTTCGCCAATTCTATAATGCAGATGGGCGAAAGCGGAAAAGGCTTATCCGGGGTCTTTGAAGGTGCTATAACGAGTGCAAAGGCTTTCGGATCAACCCTTATGGGTTTCATGACAAACCCGGTATTCCTTGCTCTTGCCGGTATTGCCGGTGTGGGTGTTACCTTCAAATGGTTTTTTGATTATAACAAAGGTATAGAGGAGAGCACACGGCTAACAAAGGAGTTTCTTGGGCTATCCGGTGATAATCTGAAAGCCATAAGGGATGAGATACAGGCAACGGCCGACACCTATGGTAAGGACTACAAGGAAACATTGGAGGCTGTCGATATCCTTACTTCTCAGTACGGGTACGACGCAAAGGAGGCTTTGAAAATTGTTAATGATGGCTTCCAAAGTGGTGCGGATCTTAATGGGGACATGATTGCTAAAATCAAGCAGTTTGCCCCGGCCTTCCACGACGCAAATATCAGTGGCCAAGAACTGGTGGCCACGATTCAGCAGACACGAAGCGGTATCTTTAGCGATGATGGCATGAACCTCATCCAAATGGGCAGTAAGAAGATACGGGAGATGTCCACCAAAACCAGTGAGGCTCTGGAGGGCATAGGTATAAGTTCAAAGAAAGTAGAGGTGGATCTTGTAAGTGGTTCAAAGTCTACGTTCGATGTGATCAAGATGATTAGTACCGAATTAAAGAAGTTCCCGCAAAACTCCAAGGAAGTGGGCGCGGTCTTAAAGGATGTGTTCGGAAAACAAGGGGCAAACGCCGGCCTGAAGATGATAGAACAGCTCGACACTATGAATATAGACCTTGAAAAGCTAAAGGGCACGACCGGAGAGTATGGCGAAAAGCTGAACGAGCAGAAAGAGGCCAACGAGGAGCTTAATAAGGTTCTGGCCGCTATGTTTGATATGAGTGATAAAGGCTTCGGGGAAATGCTTATACAGGTTAAGACACTGACAATACAGGGTATTACAAAGCTACTGAAGGGTGTTATCAATGTGATAAATTACTTCGTAGACCTGTATAATGAAAGTATGATTTTCCGGGCCGGTATTCAAGCTGTCTCGGTCAGCTTGAAAGAACTGTGGAATACGGTTAAGCTGGTATTTAATCTGATTGCAGATGCTGTTAAACATGTTGGTCGCCAATTAAAGGGTATGGCCGAGATAGTAGAAGGCATCGTAACACTGTCATTCGATAAAGTAAAAAAAGGCTTTAGCACTATAACAAATGGAATTATGACAACCTTCAAAGAAGGATTAGGGGATGTTAGGAGGTTTGCCAAAGATGCCACTAAGAATGGAATAGATGCCATTAATGAAGTGGTAAAGAACAAGAAAGTTAATCATATAGAGATACCCACGTATATTGCGGGGGAAAGCGAAATAACTGGCTCTGACGATATAAAAAGGAATGGTAAAGGAATTGTTGGTAAAAAGAAAAATAATGGCAAGAACGGGAAAAAGGACAAAAATAAGGTGTCTGCTGAAGAAATGGCCAAGAAGGAAGCCGAAGCGATCCGTAAAGCTGAAGATTTGCTAACGGAGCTTATAGAACAAACGGAAGATCAGAGACGGAAAGCTATCGAGGTTCAATATGACAGGCATATAGAAGATGTAAAACGTAGACTTAACACCGAGAAGGGGCTAACACTGAACGCCAAAAAGGCTTTGACGGCTCAAATTGCACTTCTAGAGCAGGTAAAGCAGAAGAAGTTATCGGAATTTGATTTACAGGCTAAGGATGATGCGATAAAGAGGGAACAGATGTACATCCAAAATATGCTGGCATCCGTAGAGAAGGGCTCAAAGGAAGAATACGAGCTGAAGATAAAAAATATTAATGCAGCTTACCAGTTGGAGCGTGATGCAGCACAGAAGATGGTAATGAGCGAGGAGGAAAAGAATAAGCTACTCGCATCGATTAATGCCAAATACTATGAGCAGGAGCAGCAGGCTTATAAGGACTACCATAATAAACTGCTGGATGAGCAGAAAAAAGCTATAGAAGACCGCTATAAAGCTCAAATTTTGCAGACGGAAGTAAATGGATTAGAAAATGGGCAAAACTCCGAATTGGAAGTGTTACGTTTGCAGATGGAGGAAAAACAAGCACTACTGGAAGCAGCACAACAGAAAGAGGGTGAGACTATAGAAGAGTTCAATCAAAGGAAATTGCAGATGCAAAAAGACTATTTGGACTCAAAAAAAGCTCTTAATGATGCAGAGGTAGAGGGAGATACAGGAAAATGGGAAGCAATAGCAAAAGTGGCAGGCGCAGCAAGCGAGATGTTTAGCGCAATGAGTGAACATAACAAGACGCTTGCAAGAGCGGCAAAAGTGTTGGCTCTTGCCGAAATTGCAATCCATACAGGTGTAGCCATTGCAGCAGGTATTAAGCAAGCCCAATTAGCTGGGCCATTCCCTGCTAACCTTGCAGCCATTGCGACAACGGTAGCTGCTATTATGGGGGGGATTACTTCGGCTATCAAGACTGTCAAATCAGCCAAATTTGCATCTGGTGGCTTGGTTACTGGTCCGGGAAGTGAGACGAGCGACAGCATACCTGCACAACTGTCTAATGGTGAAAGTGTGCTAACGGCTTCAGCTACGAGGATGTTTGCCCCTGCCCTATCCGCATTTAATCAGATTGGAGGTGGCGTGCCTATCATAAATAATATTGGCAGTAGCAGCCAGCAAATAGGTGAAGAGTTCTTAGCCCGTGCCGTAGCTCGTGGAATGGCGGCGGCTCCTCGTCCAGTTGTCAGTGTGGAGGAGATAAATAACACGAGTAACAGAGTTGAGACAATAGAACGATTAGCGACACTTAAATGATAGAGATATGACACAATACGAATTATTAAGGGCAGCTTCAAGCATCCTTATGACCCTCGAAGAAAACAATGTAGACGCGAAAGATGTTAAGTATTTGGAGCTATACGGTGAATACAGGAGACTGAAGGGTGAGGGGCACAAGATCGGTTATATAGCCTATTATTTGAGCCAGCAATACGACTGCAGTATTGCTACCGTATACAGAGTGGCTAAAAGAATGGAACAAGATATCATTTGATTTTCATACGTTTAAATTTTGCATGGTGTTCTGTCTGTGAAGATGGGACACCATTGTTTTTTGTACTTGCACAATGTGAGAGTATAGATTAAAAAAAATAAGTGCTTTGTTTATTTTTTATAAAGTATATTTGTACTATAAATAAAAAAATATTTATGGCAGTACTGAAAATTTATAATGACATTCAAACGGAAACTGACAAGAACTTTGCCAAATTTTGGGGTGAAGCGGAGGGCGTTTGCTTCAAAGATGTAGATGAATTTTGTGAGAGTATACCGGCAGGTGATAAAAAGATAGAAGTGCGTTTGCATTGCGATGGTGGCTCGTGTATTGAGGGGGGGTCAATCTATGACAGACTGCGTGCAACTGGCAAGGAAATAACTTGTATCGTAGAAGGTAATGCAGCATCGATGGCGACGGTTATTCTGATGGCAGCACCGAAAGAAAGACGTAGAGCCCACAAGAGTGCTCAATTATGCGTGCATAACCCATGGATACCGTCTTGGGCTTTAGATTACGCCGTAACTGCTGATGATTTAGAGAAAGCCGCCAATGACTTGCGAGACCAACAAACGAAAATGCTTGATTTGTATGTGGAGCGTTGTGAGTGTAATAGAGAGGAGATGCAAGCACTTATGGATGAAGATAAGTATATCGGTACAGATCGGGCTTTGGAGCTTGGTTTAATTGGAGATATAATAGCCCCAGCCTCCGCCAAGAAGCAGGGTGCAGTGTTTAATAATAAAAATCATAATCAAATGGCAAAAGCAAAGAATGATGACAAGGTAGAGGTTAAAGCATCTCTACTGGACCGTGCGCTGGCGAAGTTGGGGTTGAAAACCATCGATGAGCTGGCAAAGGGTATGGATTTGTCTACGAGTGACGGTCAGACGCTCACCGTGGAGAGAGAAGAAGGCGAGCCACAGGTCGGGGATAAGGCCAGCCCTGATGGCGAGTTTGTTATGCCTGACGGTAAAACTATCGTTGTGGTTGATGGTGTTATCACCGACATTAAGACTGACAGCAATGGGAGTAGTGATGGCGGTGGAGAGACCGATGAGGAAAAGCGCATCACAGAACTTGAAAGCGAGGTTTCAGAGCTCAAAAAGAAAATTGAGGAACTGGAGCAGGCGAAAGCTACCGCAGAAGCCAATGCGAAGACCAAAGATGACTTGCGCATACTGAATGCTGTAAAGATTGCCGGAGGTGAGAAGGCTTTGGCAAAGATTTCAAGCAGCTACAAGCCGGAGCCGCGCAAGCAGGAAGGTGGAAATGCGACCGAAAAGGTTGATAACAAAGGCGAGATGTCTCCGATGCGACAGGAGATTGAAGCCAGAAAGAAGGGGGCATTTAAAAACAAGTAAAGAAAAAAGAAATGACAAAGTTTTTTGAAAACATTAGTGTCAATCCGAAGGATGTAACAGACCTCAAAGAAGTTATTCCTTTGAGCATTGATCAAGACGAGGATTTTCAGCGTTTCACTGCGCTGAAAAAGGTAAAGAACGGAGACCCGGTTGCCTTTTTTGGCGATATGGACGATGTTGGTATCAAGGGGAGCGGTTGCGACCCGGTATATCAGGAGGTGGGAATCTCTAACTCACAGAAGAGATGGGTGCTTGGGGACTGGCAAATTCCTATCAAGATTTGTTACGAGAGCCTGCGCGGTACTATCGCAGAGTACACGTTGAAGACTGGCACACCGGTTGGTGATCTGACCTCTACGGAGTTTATGACCTATATCATCCGTCCTGCTCTGGAGCGTCAGATGAAGAGAATGATTTGGCGTTTTGGTTGGTTTGGAGACACTGGAGCAAAGGATGTTGCAGGCGGTGGTACTCTTACCACTGGTACAAAGACAGAGCTTTTCACAACGTGTGATGGTCTGTTTAAGCGCATCTTCACTCAGTGTGCGAGCAAGTCAAACCAGCTTACTGCTATTGAAGCAAACAGCAAGACCACATTTGCAGAGCAGAAGAAGGCTATCCTCGGTAAGGGTGTAGCTACTGGCATTCTTGATAATCTGCTGATGGATGCAGACAGCCGTATATCTGCTGATAGTGGTGCTGTGGTGCTGCTCACAAAGGGTTTGGCCGATGCTCTGACCTACGACATCAAGAAGTGCTATACACAGATTATGCCATGGGAGACGATTTTCGATGGTCTTGATGTGGCTACCTACAACGGTGTAACGTTGGCACGTGTGTCTATCTGGGACCGTATGATTATGGCATACGAGAACACCGGCACAATGCTTAACAAGCCTTATCGTGCAGTGTATGCAAATATCAACCAGTTGCAGGTTGGTACTGATGCAGACGGTCTGATTTCTGACCTTGACATTTGGTTCGATAAGAAGGAGCGTAGAAACTACATCTATGCTACCGGTCGTATCGGTACACAAATTCTCGAGGATGACATGTTCCATGCGGCATACTAATCTGGAGGACTGAATTATGGCAGGAATTTGCGATAGTATCATTGCTAAGGGTATTGCAGTGGACTGCGATAGCCCTATCGTTAAAGGCTTGGAGGCAGACGGTATCATTTGCAATCGCGGGGATATTGACTTCTCACAGAGCGTTTTTGACAACGATAATAAGAATATTATCAAGACACTTGTTTTGAAGAGCGGAAAAAAAGGCTACCCTGTTGTACAACAGGGGGCCAGTCCGTTCAGTGGAGCAAAGACGAGCCTTGTTACCGGTACGTACCGAAATACGTTCACAAACGAGGTCCCAATTGCTGTGCTTGATAATGGGCCAGAGGTGGCACGCGACATCATCGACGGGCTTGCAAACGGCTCTTTCGTACTGATTTTGAAGAATGTCCATAAGGGCACTTCAGGAAAAGCCGAATATCAGGTGTACGGCTATTATCAGGGCTTGCGTGCGAGTGCTATTGATAACGAGAAGTACAGCGAAGACACCGATGGCGGCTGGCTGGTTACTCTGCAAGAGACCAGCGTACCGAAATCAGCTCTGTTCTACTTTAACACAGACTCAAAGACTACCGAGACGCAGTTCAAGAGCCTATTGGGAGGTGCAGGGTAATGGAGCTGGAAGAGGCACGAAGAATTATCGAGGACTTGAAGGGGCGTTTTGATACCCCCTTCAGTTCTTTTGATAAGGAGACAATCGAGGAACTATACTACGAGGTAACTGGTAAATCGTTTGTCCCGACATCGTGCCAACAATGCTACCATGATGCACTCGTAGAAATTGTGTATTTTTTAAACAAAAACGGAAAAATGGCAGAAAAACTTAATTATAGGTTGAAGGCAGGTGCAATTATCAACTGCCCAGCTTTTATGGGCGGTAAGGTGTTCTCGAATGATAACCTTACTGACGAGGTCGCTCAGAACTATCTGGAGCAATTTCCTGACAATGTAGAGCTATTCCAGAAGGTACCCAAGAGTACCGGCGTAGGAAAAGGTAAGGCGCCCAAGAAGGATGCCACCGGCGTAGGAACTGGGGAGGATAAGTAAAGATTAGAAAGAAGGGCAAAGCTATGAATGTAAAGACAGCCAAGAAACCACAGAAGCGCATCGATGTTAATTTCCAACAGCGGTTCAAAATGCAAAGTTATGGGGATGATAATCTATACCCACAGAATATCATGGCTATAACTGGAGCATCTGGAACAGCTCAACTATGCCTTAACAGATACGAGAAATTTGTCGAGGGATATGGTTTTAATAACGATTTTTTTTCAGAAATGACTGTTAACCGTGAAGGTGTTACGATGGATGATTTGCTTCATCAGGTAGCTGGAGATATAACGCATTTCGGTGGCTTTGCCCTTCACATTAATTACAATGTGCTTGGTCAGATCACAGAGGTTAATTTTATGCCGTTTGAACAATGCAGGCTGGAAGAGACAGACGATGCAGGGAATGTGGCCCATATCCTTACGCATTGCGACTGGAAGGGAGATAAAACAAAAAACGGGCAAAAGCAACAAGTATCGGAGAAGTTTATAAATCGTTTTGATGTCTTTAACCCGGCTCCTGATGTCGTCATGAAACAGATTGATGCTTGCGGAGGTATAGAGAGCTACAAGGGGCAAATATTATGGCTCTCGATGGACGGGAAAAACCAATATCCGGTTCCATTGTATGATGCTGTAATTACCGAAATATCTACAGATGAAGGATTGGGGAATATCAAATACCGTAATGTCCGTAATAACTTTCTGGTCGCTTGTATGCTTATTGCCAAAAAAGGTGTACCGCACATCAATGAAGCTGGTGAGGAAGAAGAAAGGCAGATGATTGATGATGAAGACTTGAAAGAGTTCCAAGGCGACACTAAAGGCTCTAAGATACTATACGTTGAGCTCGAAAATGGCGAGGACGAGCCAAAGGTCGTACCGTTCCCAGTTAGGAATTTCGATAAAGAATTTACAACGACAGAGGAGAGCGTCGTAAGCCGTATTTATTCGCAATTTCATCAAGAACTGTTCTACTCTATCCGTATCGGCAAGTTAGGGTTCTCCGGAGAAGTGATGCGTGATGCTTACGAGTATTATGCCGGTGAGGTCACGACGGAACAGAGATTTATTGAGCGTGCATTTTCAAGAGTATTTAGCAGTTGGCACGATGCCTCAATACCTCATGACTTCTCTATCAAGCCTATGAAGTATATCAGCGCGGAAAACAACGATAAATCAAATGGAGAATAAACAGATATTGACGGTAGAGAAGTTTAAAGAACTTGCTCGACCTACTTCTAAGCATGTAGATGATGTAGAGATAATAACGTTTATCCGAGAATGCGAAGATATACTTATCATCCCTGCAATAGGCCTAAAGAGATATAAGGCCTTACTTAGTGAGCATCTAAATGTTGAGAATAAGATATTACTCGAAGGTGGCGAATATGAAGATAACAAGACTTTGAAAAAATGTGCCGGGCTACAAATAGCCATTTCATATTTCGTCTACGCGAAGATGATAATGAGTGATGGAGGAATACTCACACGAACAGGCTTGATGCAGCATAACGATAGCTATGCGAGTCGTAGCGATGATAAAAACAGAGTACGTAGATACGATGAGGTTATGAATGTGGCAGAAGCTTATCTATCAACGTGCCTGGCATATCTGAAAACAAAAGAAAGTAAGTGCGATAGCACTGGTTCTGGGAGAGTGAGAGGAACAAGAGTACGAATACATTCAATCGGTGAATAATGGCAACAATAGAACAGTTTAAAAATAAAGCTAATTCGGTGGCTAATGCCACGCAGGTGGGAGAAAATACGGCCCAGAGGGTTGGAGGTGCATTACAGGATGCGGCAGACATAATCTCACAACTTTTTGCGAATATCGACAATATTTCTAACCACGCCTACAACGGTGCGTTCCTGAAAGTGGAGGACTTCTCCGACGGCGTTAACCCGGCCATATCCGAATCGGACAGACGCGCCGTCATCGCCTCCAACTGCAAGGAGTGGCTTGACGGGGGGGAGGTCAAAGGGGGCGCTTGCAGGAT
>OBXA01000874.1_pt1 | contig 20396 bp, 19 predicted proteins | sample 1538121 | NCBI WGS metagenome assembly OBXA01 (sample SAMEA2580133, study PRJEB22360) | human gut metagenome | biome: human gut; feature: human-associated habitat; material: faeces | place: Denmark | collected 2008/2010 | reverse complement strand
CCAGATGAGTCATATGCATGGAAGCAATCTCTTTTGGAGAAGGTGCTTCTTTTAATAAAGCATAGACAGCGTGTTGATGCAGACCGGATTTGAAAAAGTATTGAATCTCCGGAAAGACCTGATCAACATAGGTTGTCAGTTGAATTTTCAATCGGGTACGTTGCTTTATGGTTTTCTGACGGAAACGTCCCAATGCCTTAAGATCCATCATATCGAGATCGAAGAAGCTGACGAATCTGAGGTTGTCCTGCATCATAAGAGTTTTAGCAATCACGTAAGTGTCGACCTTATCTGTCTTAGTTTTGCGAACGTTATTTTTTCGCATTTGACAGGTTTTGATGGGGTTCAACACACACACTTGGTAAAGCTCAGTAACAAGGTATCGAACAAGGTTGTCACCGTAGTGTGCCGTTGACTCAAGACCGATGATGAGGCTGTTCTTATCGAATGATTCGAGTTTAGAGACCAGCAGTTGGAAGCCATCAGCGTCGTTAGTGAATTTGAACGGCTCAAGAATTATTTCACCGTCCGAAGAAATCGCAGCGGCGAAATGGTTAAGTTTGGCAATATCAATGCCTACAAAAATTTTCATGAGGTTGTACCTCCCTTTCTTAAAGTCTGATACCATGATGTCCACCATCGATTATCATCGTAGACTTGATAGAAATAAGTACTCTGAGTGAAAAACACTCCGGCAACATCCAGCTAATAAACAATTCAGATAAAGGTAGTGGCAATACACTCCAGTTGAGTAGTCAAGCTACAGAAAACAAATCAAAAGTCCATAGTATCTGAATTGTATTGAACCACGATATTAAAAGAAAGGAAATATGTGATAATTAACTTCCTAATTATCATACAAGGAAAAATGAATTTATTGTCTATAGTAAATAGTAAATTTGAAAGTTTATATTCCAAAGAGGAAAGGTCGAGTATCAAGGTTACATTAGATGATATAGATAAAATCATTAATATAGCCAGAATTCCTTTGCCTGAAATGTTAAAAAGTGTTTTGGAGGAGGGAGAAATCTATTGCTTAAAAATAAAGGAAACATCGATAATTATTTGTTTTTGTTATGCAATAGATATAATAAATGTTGATGATAATTATCCATATTTTAAAGAAGATGTTGAAGAAGGGTTAATTTTTGCTACAGACCTAGGTGGTAATGTATATTACTATGGTAAAGGAAGAGAAGGATTAGGCTTATATATTGTTGGAGCGGGGGATGGAAATTTTTATGATGAAGCAACTAAATTTGCAAGTACATTTGAAGAGTTTTTTATTGAGGGGATAGGAATTGATATTTTAAAAAAGTATTACAGATGCCCGACATAAAAACTATAGAAAATCATGCGGTACAATTATTAATTTACAATGGGATAGCTGGCTGAAAAGTTGTGTAATTTTCGGACGGCAGTCTGGAAAGCCTGACGGATGTCAGCGGAAAGCCGGTGTTTTATGAGTATGACTGGCGTGGAAACCTCTCAGCCGTGAAGGACGGGAACGGGGAGACGCTGGCAGCGTATGCTCATACACCGGGAGGAAGGTTAAAGGAGATCCGCCACGGTAACGGTCTTTGCACCCGCTATGAATACGATACGGATGGGAATATGATCCATCTGCATTTCCAGAGGGAAAACGGGGAAACTATCTCCGACCTATGGTATGAATATGACCTGAACGGAAACCGAACCCTGAAAACGGGGAAATGCATACTTTCCGGTGACAGTCTGACGGATTTGGCGGTATCCTACCGTTATGATTCTATGGATCGTCTGACAAGTGAGAGCCGGGATGGGGAGGAAACCGCATATTCTTACGATTTCTGCGGAAACCGCCTGAAAAAGCTGGATAAAAACGGAACGGAGGAGTATCATTATAACCGGAAAAACCAGTTAATCTGCCGCTTTTCTGAAAAAGAGAAAACCGCATACCGTTATGATCTGCAGGGAAATCTGCTGGAAGCAGCCGGGGTAGAGGGAACAGCGGTATTTTCGTACAATGCATTTCACCAGCAGACAGCCGTGACCATGCCGGACGGAAAGCATCTGGAAAACCGGTATGACGCAGAGTATCTGCGTGCCGGAATGGTGGAAAACGGAACAGTTACAACTTTTTCATACCATAACGGGGAACTCCTGGCAGAGAGCAGTCCAGGCGGCGATACCATAAGCCGTTATATTCCGGGCTACAGAGTAGCAGCAGGCTGGAACCGGGAAAAGAGTGGTTATCACTACTACCATCTGGACGAGCAGAACAGCACTGCCTACATCACGGGAGGCAGCTGTGAGATAGAAAACTGGTACGAGTACGATGCGTTTGGCGTGCTCCAAAACAGCAGGGAAGAACTCCCCAACAGAATCCTCTACACGGGACAGCAGTATGACCAGACCAGCGGGCAGTATTATCTGCGGGCGAGATTTTACAATCCGGTGCTGGGAAGGTTTGTGCAGGAGGATGAGTACCGCGGGGACGGGCTGAATCTGTATGCGTACTGTAAGAATAATCCGGTGGTGTACTATGATCCAAGTGGGTATGGTGAAGAAAAATGTGATAAAGTTGGTGGGAATGATAGTAAGAGTGGTAGAGATACATGGAATGGCGATAAACAAATTTATTCTGTAGCATATGAGGTTGAATTGCCAAGTGATATGTATCCTGGGGTTAGTGATGCGAGACATTTTCAAGAAGCGAATAGGCAGCTTCATGAAGCTTTTGAGAGAAATCCACAATTTGCACAAGCTATGGAAACATTATATCCAGGCATCATAGAAGGCGTTAAACTAGGAAAGAGAGGTGCATATCCTAGAACACATCCGACGAAGGAGGTGACATGGCATCACGAGGCAAATAGAGCAGGAATATTACAGTTAATGCCTATTAATCAACATAGGGCGAAGGGAAAAATTCAATCTATTTTACATCCTAATGGAAAAGGTGGTATGGAAAACTGGGGTGGAGGAAGAAAACGAAAAAAATAAGAATGGAGAATAGGAATGAAGAAATTAGTTGATGTTTTAAGAAATATTGAATCTTTTGAATGGTCTAAAGCTTTGTTTTTACCAGAAGATGAAATTTGGGGTATTGACACAAAGTGTATGATTTTGGATCCTAATGATGTTGAAGATGAAGATGATGAGGCACCACAAATAGCACTTGAAAATGGATTGAGTTATGCACTTGATGTTCAATCAATTCAAGCAATAGTTCAGAATATATCAGAACAAAAAAAAGATTTTACAGATGAGGATTTGTTGGAAGCCTTTTTGTATTATTATGATAATGACGCATATATTGAGTTGTCATAGATAATATTTTTATGTCTCCACATAATGACAACCACCACCTAATAAAATACTACGATATATTGAGAAATTTGTGTAGATTAGAGGATGGAGTAATGGATGAAAAAATTATTATTTTAGCAACAAACCAATTAATGAATGATGAGAATAGGGAGTTGATATTACCAATACGAAAAAAAATATGGTTAGAGTATGGTCCGATAGAGCAAAATGGAAAAAATGCATTATTAACAGAAGGTTTATTGAAAAGACTTTCGTTAGCAAAAATTTGTATAAATAAAGTATTCTATCTATGTGAAAAAGAGCCAGTACTAAGAAAGAATTTAAAAATGCTTTTAAAGTCAATAGAAGAATACATAGATGGCATGATACCAGCACAAAAATTGGAAAGTGTAAAAAACGAGAAGTATAGTATATTTGAGGAATTAGCCTATACAGAAGGATATGAAAAACTGAGTTTGATAGGATTAGCCTGTGTTTATGCTGCTAATATAGCTTTATGGGATGATTTATTATTACAAGATACTAGTGAAAGTGATATGGATGAAGATTTGGATTCCTTTTCATGGGACACATCTTATATGATAAGCTTGATATATTCGATGGATTTTGATCATGAATATAATAGAGCAAAGAGAGAAGAATTTTGGATGTGGTATTTGTCAGTAGCGAAAAATATTTAAAGGAATTGCTCTTTATGTAGGCAATCGTATTTAGAAAGAATACGAAAAATCCCGACGGCGGGCATGAGCGCCTGATGCGGGACGGCGAGGGCAACGTTTTAAAGCGGGTACACCCAAATGCCTACGATTCTTGCAGGGATGACGGGGAGGGAACCACCTATGACTATGACAGCGATGGGAACAACATCCGCATCCATTACCCGGACGGGGGATGCGAGCGCATCTTCTATGACAGCGAGGGCAACCGGATCCGCCATGTGATGCCGGAATCCTACGATCCGCAGACCGACGACGGGGAAGGCTTTACTTACACCTATGACGCCTGCAGCCGGCTGACCGGGGTGACGGGACCAGACGGGGTGCGTCAGGCGTCGTACACTTATGACCCTGCGGGTAACCTCACGGAGGAAACGGATGCAGAGGGACGCTGCACCTACCGCAGCTATACCGCATTTGGGGAACTGAAAGAGCAGTTAAAGCCCGCGCTCGAGAAAGACGGCGTGATGCTCTATGAGAGGACCACCTGGCAGTACGACCGGTGTGGAAACGTGCTGCTGGAACAGCGGCATGGCGGGTACTGGGACAGCAACGGCGGGCTGGTGAAGGAGGACGGTGCCGGTTTGGCGCTGCGCTTCACCTACGACAGCAGAAACCGCAGGATCCGTGTGGAGGACGGGCTGGGGGCAGTCATCTCCTGCCGCTACGACGTGCAGGGAAAGCTGGTTTATGAAGAGAAGGCAGTTTCCAAAGAGGTGCGTCAGGTCATCCATTACGGCTATGACCGTGCAGGAAGGCTCACGGAGCGGAAGGAGGAGCTCGACAGCGGACTTGCACCGCTGGAGGGAGAGCCGCGTTATGCGGTGACCTGCTACCGGTACGACGGGAATGGAAACCGCACCGGGATCGTGACGCCGGAGGGGTACCGTATCCTCCGCAACTATGACGCCTGCGACCGCCTGGTAGCGGAGCGCGTCGTGGACGATAAAAACGGAATCGACCGGACGACATCAGTCACCTATGATTATGCGGGGAACATTACAAGGATTGTCCGCAGTGGAAAGGGACTGGGGGAATGGGAACAGGGATACGGTTATGACCTGAAAGACCGCATCGTCCATGTGAAGGACTGTCTCGGACCTGTATTTTCCTATGAATATGATAAAAACGACCGGAGGATCGTAGAGATCCTGCCGCAGACCGGCGTGACGGAGATGAAAAACCAGAACCGGTACCGTTATGATGTGTACGGCAGGCTTCTGACCAGAACAGACGGTTCCGGCACAGTTCAGGAGGAGAACCGGTATCTTCCCGACGGAAGGCTCGCGCTCTCAAAAGAGGCAGACGGGCAGGAGATCCGGTATGCATACGGCGCGCATGGCAGGGAGGAGACAAGCACCGCAAGAAGCAGGAAGGCGGGGCGTGCCGCCCAGAAATACCGCTATGACAGCCGCGGAAGGATCACAGGTGTTGTAAACGGCAACGGCAATGAGACCGGCTATGACCTGGACGCATGGGGACGCATCCAAAACATCCGCCAGGCAGACGGCGGGGAGGAAGGCTATACCTATGACTTTGCGGGCAATGTCACCGGTACCAGGGATGCCAACGGCGGCGTGATCACCTACCGCTACAACAGTCAGGGAAAGGTCTGCGAGATCACCGACCAGGAGGGCAACAGCGAGACCTTCCGGTATGACCGTGAGGGGCGCATGGTACTCCATGTGGACCGCAACGGCAATGAAGTGCGCACCACCTACAACGTGGACGGGAATCCGGTGCTTGAGACCGGAACAGACCAAAACGGGGAGAACCGTGTCACAAGAAGTTTTGAATATGACGCGTCAGGAAATGTGAGGAAAGCGGTGGCGGGAGGCTTCTGCTACACGTATGAGTACCGCCCGGACGGGAAGCTGCTGAAAAAGTCAGCCTCCGGCAGGACGCTTGTTTCCTGCACCTATTTTTCGGACGGCAGTCTGGAAAGCCTGACGGACGCCAGCGGAAAGCCGGTGTTTTATGAGTATGACTGGCGTGGAAACCTCTCAGCCGTGAAGGACGGGAACGGGGAGACGCTGGCAGCGTATGCCCATACACCGGGAGGAAGGCTAAAGGAGATCCGGCACGGCAACGGAATCCGTACCGGATATGAATACGATACGGACGGCAACCTGGTACACCTGCACATGGAACATACAGATGGTGAGATACTGGCAGACCTCTACTATTCCCATGACCTGAACGGCAACCGGACCCTGAAGTCGGGAAGCCGGATCGGCGGAGAGGGAAAAGCCACAGAACACGAGGTTTCTTACGTCTATGACCGGATGGACCGTCTGGTAAGCGAGACCCGCCAGGGGGAGAAAACCGCCTATGTTTATGACCTGTGCGGAAACCGCCTGAAAAAGCTGGATAAAAGCGGGACGGAGGAGTATCATTATAACCAGAAAAACCAGCTGACCAGTAGGAGAAGTTGTGGGGAACACATCACATATACATACGATCAGCAGGGAAACCTGCTGGAAGCAGCCGGGGCAGAAGGAAGAACTGTATTTGCGTACAACGTGTTTCATCAGCAGACTGCCGTGACGATGCCGGACGGAAAGTATCTGGAAAACCGGTATGACGCAGAGTATCTGCGTGCCGGAATGGTGGAAAATGGAGTAGACAAGGTATTCCTATATTACAATGGAGAACTTCTTGCTGAAAGCGATCCATCAGGTAAGATTGTGAGCCGCTACATTCTAGGCTACGGTGTGGCGGCAGGCTGGAACCGGGAAAAGAATGGTTACCATTACTACCATCTGGACGAGCAGAACAGCACCGCGTACATCACGGGAAGAAGTGGTGGGATAGAAAACCGGTACGAGTACGATGCGTTTGGCGTGATCCAAAACAGCAGGGAGGAACTACCAAACAGAATCCTCTACACGGGACAGCAGTATGACCAGACCAGCGGGCAGTACTATCTGCGGGCAAGATATTATAATCCGGTGCTTGGAAGGTTTGTGCAGGAGGATGAGTACCGCGGAGATGGGTTAAATCTGTATGCGTACTGTAAGAATAATCCGGTGGTGTACTATGACCCGAGTGGGTTCTCCTCAGTATTTCCTAATAATGTCTATACCAATGATAATACCAATCCGGACAGTTACATTGATCCTGCTCGTATACCAGGTGTGGATATAGGGAAGATAAGAAATAAGGCGGGTATCGTAACTGGTAATTTTACAAGTACAGTACCTTTAAACTCATCGAAGATTAGAAGTGATGATTTTTCTACTATATCAATTCCTCCAGAAATTGCTCAGAAATTGGTTGGTAAACAGTTCAATAGTATGAATGATTTTAGAAGTGCTTTGTGGAAGGAAATAGGCAATTCAAAATATGCCAAAGAATTTTGTCCATCTAGCCAAAAAGCCATGAAAAAGGGATTCGCACCATATGCACCTAACTCGCAAAAACATGGAGGATTATATGGGGGCAGGTATTCGATAGATCATGAAATAGAATTACAAGACGGAGGGTATTTATATGATATGGATAATATGACAATAAGAAGTCCTGGCTCTCATAATAAAAAATCCCAGGAAGAAAAAAAGAAAAGGAAGGATTGTAAATCGTAAGATAGTTTATGGGTGATTGTAAAACTTGCTGCTTGGTTAATTTCTATACAAAATAAACATGAATAAAGCAATTATAAATTGTATATTGTAGAAGGAGAGATTTGAATGAGTAGAGAAGAATTAATAAATTTAGTTAAAATTATAATGGCTGGCGGAGAAGATGAGAATACTGGGAAATCATATACAGAGTCAGAGCTTGACAAACTTGTCGTTTTATTCGAGAAAAGCATACCCAATAAAAATGGGAGTGATTTGATTTTTTATCCCAATCTGTGTGGTTTATCTGGTGATCCGACGGCTGAAGAAATTGTGGAGGCTGCACTGCATGAATGAACTTGATATTCTGCTGGAGAAGTATTCAAAATTATTTTTAAAAAACAGACAGAAAATCGATGAGTTTTTAATGGAAGTTGGCAGTATATGTGTAAAGCTATATAAAGACAATATACTTACAGAGGATTTTGATAAATTGAAATCTAAATCGGCACAGCGATCTGACTGGATATATCTTAGAAATTATCGTAATCAAAATTGCAATATGGACGATTATGGATTGTTTTATATAAGGTATAACTGTTCAAAGCAGTACTTAGCCTATCTTGGCGTTTCTATCGGACTTGATATTGCTGATGGAGTAGATGAAAGAGAAATTATCTATAATTATTTACATATTGGTCAATTATTGGACGAATATTCAGTTACGATAAAGTGTGGAATGAACCTTGACTCACTAATAGAGCAAATGGAGTTAAAAAGTAATTTTTATAAACTGGTCGAAATTTTAAATTATCTCTTTTCTTTAGAAAATAGTGAACTTGAAACTGGTATTAGAGATAAACTGCAGGAAATTGATTTGCTGTTAGAAAATACCATAGAGGAATGAGATTTCAAAGTAATAATTTGTCAAAAACCAAAGAGTGTATGCTAAGAATGATTTTGAATCAGTACTTAAGTATGAATATGGATGGTGGGATTTAGGAAAGCTGGAATGACGTGGTCAGGAAATCAACAGCATTGTAGGGTGATAGGAAAAATGAGGATAGAAATACCGCTATGACAGTCGTGGAAGGATTATAGGTGTTGTAAATGGTAGCACAATGAGACCGGCTATGACCTGGACGCATGGGGACGCATCCAAAACATCCGCCAGGCAGACGGCGGGGAGGAAGGCTATACCTATGACTTTGCGGGCAATGTCACCGGTACCAGGGATGCCAACGGCGGCGTGATCACCTACCGCTACAACAGTCAGGGAAAGGTCTGCGAGATCACCGACCAGGAGGGCAACAGCGAGACCTTCCGGTATGACCGTGAGGGGCGCATGGTACTCCATGTGGACCGCAACGGCAATGAAGTGCGCACCACCTACAACGTGGACGGGAATCCGGTGCTTGAGACCGGAACAGACCAAAACGGGGAGAACCGTGTCACAAGAAGTTTTGAATATGACGCGTCAGGAAATGTGAGGAAAGCGGTGGCGGGAGGCTTCTGCTACACGTATGAGTACCGCCCGGACGGGAAGCTGCTGAAAAAGTCAGCCTCCGGCAGGACGCTTGTTTCCTGCACCTATTTTTCGGACGGCAGTCTGGAAAGCCTGACGGACGCCAGCGGAAAGCCGGTGTTTTATGAGTATGACTGGCGTGGAAACCTCTCAGCCGTGAAGGACGGGAACGGGGAGACGCTGGCAGCGTATGCCCATACACCGGGAGGCAAACTGAAAGAAATCTGGCATGGCAACGGAATCCGCACCGGATATTCGTATGATACGGACGGAAACCTCGTGCATCTGCATATGGAAAATGCAGACGATGAGATACTGACAGACCTCTGTTATTCGTATGACCTGAACGGAAACCGGACTCTGAAAACGGGGAAATGTATACTTTCTGGTGGCAGTCTGGCGGATGTGGCGGTATCCTACCGCTATGACGTAATGGATCGCCTGACAGCCGAGAGCCGGGATGGAGAAGAAACCGCATATGCTTACGATCTGTGTGGAAACCGCCTGAAAAAGCTGGATAGAAACGGGACGGAGGAGTATCATTACAACCGGAAAAACCAGCTGATCAGTAGGAAAAGTCTCAAGGAACGTACCACATATTCATACGATCAGCAGGGAAATCTTCTGGAAGCAGCCGGGGCCGAGGGAACAGCGGTATTTTCGTATAATGCGTTTCATCAGCAGACAGCCGTGACCATGCCGGACGGAAAGTATCTGGAAAACCAGTATGATGCAGAGTATCTGCGTGCCGGGGCAGTGGAAAACGGAACAGTTACAACTTTTTCGTACCATAACGGGGAACTCCTGGCAGAGAGCAGTCCAGAAGGCGATACCATAAGCCGTTATATTCCGGGCTACGGAGTAGCAGCAGGCTGGAACCGGGAAAAGAGTGGTTATCACTACTATCATTTGGATGAGCAGAACAGCACTGCCTACATCACGGGAGGCAGCTGTGAGATAGAAAACCGGTACGAGTACGATGCGTTTGGCGTGCTCAAAAACAGCATGGAAGAGTTCCACAACAGAATCCTCTACACGGGACAGCAGTATGACCAGACCAGCGGGCAGTATTATCTGCGGGCGAGATTTTACAATCCGGTGCTGGGAAGGTTTGTGCAGGAGGATGAGTACCGCGGGGACGGGCTGAATCTGTATGCGTACTGTAAGAATAATCCGGTGGTGTACTATGATCCGAGTGGGTACAAGGATAAACGTCAGACCCAATGCAAGGAAGAAACAAATGCAAGGGAAAATGGTTCTGAAGATAGTGACACGAGTAGAAGAGAAGCATTAAACAGTATCAAACAAGATTTGGGATTAAACGGTAATGAAAGCCCTATATCTCAAAACATGGTTATATTAACAAAGGATAATGGAGATCCAGTAATTGAGAATGGTAAAATAATATATTCTCGTGAAATGACATATGATGTAAAAGGGAAAGGTGTAAAAAATGAACGCAACGAAATTATAGATTATGTTGTGGTACAAGATCATTCGTATGGTCATAGATATAAAAATGGGGTGGGAAATCAGACATCACACTTTAATGTTCGACCAATTACTAATACTAAAAATGGAAAAGTTAGTGGTACGAAAAGGCATTATTATTTCAAATCGAAATATACGTGGAAATGAAAGGAAAAAGAATGAAAGGATTTGATAATTGGTTTGTAGTTGAAAATATTTTTGGATGTGAATTTTGCTTCTCTAATGCTGAAATAATGAATGTGGTTGCGAATGGTTTGCGTGGAGAATTAGTTTTAGAGTTACAAGTAAATGATTTGGTTAAGACACATCCTAAAAAATGGAAAAAATGGGACTTGGTTTATATCAAAATTTGCTTTTTTGGAGTGAAAGAGATTTCCATGTTTGTAAATCATGAACATATTTGCATCAAAGAATTTTTGGTGGAGAAATTGGAAAAGGATTTTGAATATGAATTAAAAGTGTTATGTAATCAAAATTATATTAATTGTACCTATGCAATTGCAAGAATACAAAATATAAAACCGTTAGTTTGGGATGATAATTTTCAGTATTATATTGTTCCAGAATAATCACTATTCAAATTATGTCTCTACATAAAGATGACCAGCAAAGTAAACTATGTTAGTCTTTAAATTAATCAGAATGATTTTTATTAAAGGCGGCTAATCTATGGAGATTAATATAAAGAGCTTAGGGCAAAATTTTTCATTGCTATGTGTATGATTTCTGCGGAAAACGCCTGAAAAAGTTGGATAACCTTGACCGCCTCATCCACACGAAAAATCTCGACGGCGGGCATGAGCGCCTGATGCGGGACGGCGAGGGCAACGTTTTAAAGCGGGTACACCCAAATGCCTACGATTCTTGCAGGGATGACGGGGAGGGAACCACCTATGACTATGACAGCGATGGGAACAACATCCGCATCCATTACCTGGACGGGGGATGCGAGCGCATCTTCTATGACGGCGAGGGCAACCGGATCCGCCATGTGATGCCGGAATCCTACGACCCGCAGACCGACGACGGGGAAGGCTTTACGTACACCTACGATGCCTGCAGCCGGCTGACCGGGGTGACGGGACCAGACGGGGTGCGTCAGGCATCGTACACTTATGACCCTGCGGGGAATCTGACGGAGGAAACGGATGCAGAGGGACGCTGCACCTACCGCTACAACAGTCAGGGAAAGGTCTGCGAGATCACCGACCAGGAGGGCAACAGCGAGACCTTCCGGTATGACCGTGAGGGGCGCATGGTACTCCATGTGGACCGCAACGGCAATGAAGTGCGCACCACCTACAACGTGGACGGGAATCCGGTGCTTGAGACCGGAACAGACCAAAACGGGGAGAACCGTGTCACAAGAAGTTTTGAATATGACGCGTCAGGAAATGTGAGGAAAGCGGTGGCGGGAGGCTTCTGCTACACGTATGAGTACCGCCCGGACGGGAAGCTGCTGAAAAAGTCAGCCTCCGGCAGGACGCTTGTTTCCTGCACCTATTTTTCGGACGGCAGTCTGGAAAGCCTGACGGACGCCAGCGGAAAGCCGGTGTTTTATGAGTATGACTGGCGTGGAAACCTCTCAGCCGTGAAGGACGGGAACGGGGAGACGCTGGCAGCGTATGCTCATACACCGGGAGGAAGGTTAAAGGAGATCCGCCACGGTAACGGTCTTTGCACCCGCTATGAATACGATACGGATGGGAATATGATCCATCTGCATTTCCAGAGGGAAAACGGGGAAACTATCTCCGACCTATGGTATGAATATGACCTGAACGGAAACCGAACCCTGAAAACGGGGAAATGCATACTTTCCGGTGACAGTCTGACGGATTTGGCGGTATCCTACCGTTATGATTCTATGGATCGTCTGACAAGTGAGAGCCGGGATGGGGAGGAAACCGCATATTCTTACGATTTCTGCGGAAACCGCCTGAAAAAGCTGGATAAAAACGGAACGGAGGAGTATCATTATAACCGGAAAAACCAGTTAATCTGCCGCTTTTCTGAAAAAGAGAAAACCGCATACCGTTATGATCTGCAGGGAAATCTGCTGGAAGCAGCCGGGGTAGAGGGAACAGCGGTATTTTCGTACAATGCATTTCACCAGCAGACAGCCGTGACCATGCCGGACGGAAAGCATCTGGAAAACCGGTATGACGCAGAGTATCTGCGTGCCGGAATGGTGGAAAACGGAACAGTTACAACTTTTTCATACCATAACGGGGAACTCCTCGCAGAGAGCAGTCCAGACGGCGATACCATAAGCCGTTATATTCCGGGCTACGGAGTAGCAGCAGGCTGGAACCGGGAAAAGAGTGGTTATCACTACTATCATCTGGACGAGCAGAACAGCACTGCCTACATCACTGGAGGAAACGGAGAGATAGAAAACCGGTACGAATACGATGCATTTGGTGTGCTCCAAAACAGCAGGGAAGAGTTTTCCGACAGAATCCTCTACACGGGACAGCAGTATGACCAGACCAGCGGGCAGTATTATCTGCGGGCGAGATTTTACAATCCGGTGCTGGGAAGGTTTGTGCAGGAGGATGAGTACCGCGGGGACGGGCTGAATCTGTATGCGTACTGTAAGAATAATCCGGTGGTGTACTATGATCCGAGTGGGTACAAGGATAAACGTCAGTCCCCATGCAAGGAAGAAACAAGTGTGGGGAAAAGTGGTGCTGGAGAGAGTGATACTTCATCAGAATTAAAGGTTATTGGTACTTACGATAATAATAATTATTTTACTAGAGCTGTAGAGTTTAATGCAGGTTCTGAAGGAACAGGATTTACTTATAAGGTATATCAAAGAAATGATATTGATTGGAATATAGTTAGAACAACTGGGGCAAAGAAAGGAAGAGGTTTGACTAACGCACAAGCCGCTGAAAAGTATGGTTTGGCACCTATTCTTAATGATGGTTATGTTGCCACATTGCATCATTCACAACAGAGAAGTGTTGGACCATTGTTTGAAGCTTCTACACGTTATCATAATATTTCCAATGCTAAAAAAGGACCGCTCCATCCATATAAAGGTCAACTTAATCCGTTTAACCCGATGGATAGTAATACAAGAGGTTTATTCCAAAAAGTGGATTCTATTGAATATTGGAAAGCAAGAGGAAGAGATGCTATGAAAGGAGTACAATAAAATATGAGCATTATAAGTAAGTTAAAAGAAATTTTGGATAGTAGCACATATGCAAGAGAAAATCCAGATGAGGTAATACAAACTTTTCAGCGATTAAGTGTGAAAGTATCTAAAGATGTCGAGGAGTTTTTTGTAAATTTTGCAGGACCATTTTGGGAAGAAACATTGGGTATGGAATTTCTTGATATAGTTGAAGATGAGATAAATATTGAGAGTGTGACGATGGAATGTAGAATAGAGCATTCATTTCCTGTGCATTATCTTGTATTAACAGAAATGGTGGCAAATGAAGTAATTGTGCTAAATACCCTAGATGATAAAGTGTATAGAGTGGATTTTGAAGGCGGTGATGAAAAGTTACTGAATGGTGTATTGCAAGCTGAATGGCAGAGTTTTGAAGAGTTCTTGATTGCATATTTTGACTTATAATATGTTTAAGTATGTCTCTACTTAAGTATGTCCACCACCTAAAAAAATAATCATGGTCTTTAAATTAATCGAAACACCTCATACGAAGTAATGCTAGTTGTGAAGATTAATTTAGAGACCTTTCTAGGGCGAAATTTGCCATCTGGGTGTACATAAGGACATCCAGATTCAAAACTTAATTTTGTTTCAGCAAAGATGAAGAACGCATTGTTTTCATGTCACCTGTTGCCGTGAAGACAATGCGTTTTCTGTACAAACTGGTGAAAAATAATCTCAAAAGGCGGCATTTTAGATATAAAATTGGTCAAAAAGCGGTAATCAAAAGGGAGATGTTTTTCATTTTGGCGGAAGTGGAATGAGAAGTATCCCCGCATATTCTAAATAATGCATTTAGACCAAAGTGTTGGACAAAGTTTTCAGACTATGTGGAAAACCATACAGTATCTGCATTTCTGCTAATGGAGAAATATAGTTGTTCCACAGAACTGATGTTTCGATAAGTGTTTGGAAACCTTATATTATCTGATTTTACGTAAGAAGCACCGACCTCTGCATTATTATTTCGGTACGAGGTTTTATATTAATTTTCTTCATATTGTGGTGGTATGAGAAGGATATCTCTTTGCTCATTTTTATAGCACAGAACTGTCAGAATGTACATTGAAACCTTAGGAATGTAAGTGTTTTCCAAGATTTGACTGCAATTTTTCGGGGTAGGAGCATCGGCTTGGATAATTATAAGGGTAAAGAGTCTTTGTCAAGAGTGGTAGTGGTTCAGTACCCAATTCATTATTGCAAGGCGATCCGAACATAAGAGTTTATTTAGGAATTATAGATGGAGAACCAGATTATGTTGGTATTGCTTATGACGTTGAAAGAAGGCAAAGTCAACATGGAGATAGATTTGACTATTTGCGAGAAATAATAACAGAACCGCTTACACGAAGGCAAGCAAGGGCAATAGAGCAGGCAATGATTAAAAATCATCCCGAGTATAGTAACAAAATTAACAGCATAAGTACTAAACGAGATTGGTACAATGATGCCGTTACTTGGGGTGAAGCCTGGTTAAGAGAACATGGACTTTTAGAGTAATAGGGAGGTGAATATATTGGCATTTAATGATTTAATCGCAATGAAGAAATCTTCAAAAAAGCCACAAGAGGGTGATGTGTTTGTGCTGCAACCTGTGATAGGCAAATTCTATTTTGGAAAGGTTATACAAACAGATTTAAAGAGTTTAGATTCCTTTATTAATGGTATGACACTTATTTATATATATAACTACTGTTCCATAGAAAAGGAGATTCCTTTAGAGTTAGAAAAGGAAGAGCTTTTGATTGCACCTATAATAGTTAATAATCAACCATGGTTAAAGGGGTATTTTGAGACCATAGGTAATAAACAAGTATTAGAAAATGAGAAAACTATAGATTTTGCTTTTTGGGATACATTAAAAAAAGAATATGTCGATATTAATGGACATGTAATAAAAAGTAAACCTCAATATTCGAGTATTTATGGTTTGGGAAGTTATGGAGTTGTAGGTAAAGAGGTGAGAAAAGCAATCTTGGTAAAAGAATAGCTATTAAAAGGTAAGTATAAGAGCCGACTAAGCAATGATTAAAATGTAATAATTTTGTCACATTTCCTTTGACGCCCCATAAACATCCATGTTACAATGGCACTCACCAGGGGGTATAAGAGGGGATGAAAAGTTCTCGTAATACCTAAACAAAACACATAATGTGAGATGTTTCGTAGCTACTATGGGCTATGGCGCATCTCCTATTTTTCTGCCACATGGCAATCTCGATAAAATTGTCCAAAGGTATAACAAATTTTTGAACAGCAGAAAAAGTTATGCCAAGCTAGATTTCACCCAACGGCTCTGCCGGTGGGGGTCTTCCGGCTTATGCCGCCTTTTGCGGCATAAGCCCTTTAACCTGCACTATTTTCGACCCTATTTATTTTGGCACTATCTTAAGAAATCAAATCTCTCACATTTCCCCAACAAGCCTTAAAAAGTTTATCATGGGTAACTACCTCGACTTCGCTCTTAAAATCGCACACAGGGGCAACACAGGCTCTCACAAGGGCAAGAGAACGTTGTTTTGTATGCTCGGATAGTAAATTTGTGCATCTTTACTGTTATTTCTCTGTTTTTGGTCTATGGCATAAAGCCGATTTTGCCCATTTTTAATGGATTTAAATAAAAATCTGCTCAAAAAGCAAAAAATTGACTTGCAACCTTTCTTTTTCAGAGTTAACATCACACACCACGAAGGAGATTTCTTCTACTTCGTTTCCTGCGTTCTGCAGGATGTATCCATCTCCATGAAAGTCGGCGGTGTTCCTGTATGGAATACTTTGTGCCTGACCAGAAATGGATAGGCTATACCACTCTTGCACACTCGGTAGCTGAAAAGATGCGTAATTCCGAGAAAGATGCTTAACAGTTGAGATTGCCACTATTTTGCCAAACATTGAGATTGGGGTTGATTCTATGGTTAAAGAAAATTTTATTTATGTGGGTATCGATTTACATAAAGAAACCCACACAGCAGTTATGATTGACTGCTACAATCAAAAGCTGGGAGAGATTACTTTCCCAAACAGACCAGCCGATTTTCCTAAGCTGGTTACTAAAGTAAAGAAGTGTAATACCGATGGAAAAGAAGTAGTTTATGGTCTTGAGAACGCCTACGGTTACGGCAGAGCCTTAGCGGTCTGGCTAATTGACAAGGGGTATCTGGTTAAGGATGTAAACACTGCTATCTCACATCGACAGGCAAAGCATCAAGGTGCTATGTACCGTAAGAGCGATAGTGACGATGCCAAAGCCATTGCTCTGGCGACACTAAATATGCTGGACAAACTTCCGGATGCCTGCCCCAATGATGCGTACTGGTCACTTGGTCAGTTGGTGCATCGTAGGGATAATATCATGAAGCAAAGGACGAGATTAGTCAACCAATTGCATGAGCAGTTGTGTATTGCCTATCTGTCATACAAGCAGTTTTTCAATGACATCAGTAGACCCACAGCACTGTACTTCTGGGAGAATTATCCATCCAGAAAGTATCTGAAGGGTAAGTCTGTGGAAGATTTGCGTGAGGAACTTGTTCCGGTCAGCCACAATAGATGTTCGACCAAAACTGTGAGAAAATCTTGGATGCGGTAGCAAGTGACAAGGTAAAAAATAATGCTTACCAAGATGCCAGGGACATGGTGACTCTTAGCATTGTCAGTGATTTACAGCACTATGACAGCCAACTGGCAGAGGTAGACAAGATGCTGGAACAGATGTATAAGATGCTTGGCTGCACGCTTACAACCATTCCCGGTGTAAATGTCATTACAGCAGCTAAGATTCTTGCAGAGATTGGTGATATCAAACGTTTTAGTAATGCCAATAAACTGGCACAGTTCGCAGGGATTGCACCACTTCATTTATCCTCCAGCGGTAAGGGGAAGGATGTAGCTACCAAGCAGGGAAACAGACGACTGCAGGCCACTATTTATTTTCTTGCAATCCAGATGGTGCAGCTATCCTCAAAAGGCACACCAAGAAATTCGGTGGTACGGGCATATTATGAGAAACGTAAGGCAGAGGGAAAAACCAGTCAGCAGGCACTGATTTGCATTTCAAGACGGTTAATCAGTATTATTTATGGAATGTTAAAGCATGGTACGGAATATCGTATGCCAGTGGTGGAAAGTGCTGGCGAAAAGTAGTGAAATAATGGCAAATATGTAGTAGAATTTTAAGCAGATGTGATAGTCAGCTTTGGGAAGTGTACGCATTTTCCGGAAGAGTGGCATCGGCTTGGATTATTATAAGGGTAAAGAGTTTATGTCAAGAATGGTACACCTTCTAAAGTACACGGAAACAGTAAACTTAGTACAAAGCCACAGCATGGATATGAAATCTATAATACGGAGACTGGAGATGTAGTTAAGACTGGTATAAGTGGACAAAGGATGAATCTCAATGGTACATCGCCCAGAGCTAATATTCAAGTCAATAGGTTGAATAGGGGTGCTGGAAAAAATTTGTATGATTCTACAATTGTTGCAACAGATATGCCTAATCGACTTAGTGCCTTGGAATGGGAAAGAGAAAATGCATTAAGACTATGGAATGAAGGAAATTCTATGTCTTTGCATAGACGCCCTAGACCATGGGAGGACTAGAGAATGATATTAAAAGAAATAGAAATGGATTTACCTTATGTTCGAGATACCAATCAAGAACATTTATCGGCTGATGCTATAAAGTTGGCTTATGAATTGAATTGGAAGGAAAAAAGAAGACAATTTCAATTAATGACTCGATGTATGACATCAATGCTAGAAAGAATTATACCTCGCATTAATACAAAAGATTGTTGGAAAATTTTAATAGAATGTGCGGAAAAGCCGTCCAGAAATGATTGTATAAATTTATTGGGGGTATACAGTGTTCAAGTGTTTTTTGACATAAACATGTTTTGGGAGATGAATAGTTTTGAAAAAAAGAAATATGTTGTTAAAAAAATAAGAGAGGCTATAGGGATAATAGCCCAACATGATTTTTTTGCTGTAGAGGAAATCCAAAAAGCATGTGACGAAATAGTTGATTCAAATTATGTTAATGAGTGGTACTGGAATAAACCGGTGAAGTTAAAACAGATGTCTGTTCAGGTTAAGGTATTACATGAAGTAGAAAGTGTTAACATATACATGGTTTTTAAGGATTCTGTCAAAAACGTTTATATAGAAAAGTTATTGGTGTCAGAAATTCCAGATGAAAGAGTGTATAGCAAGTATTTAGGTAAACTTGAATGGATATCTTCTGGAACAGCAAGACTTTCTACCAAAAATGGCGAGTCCTTTACTGAAACATATGAATAAATGTTCTATATGTAAGAAATAATGCCAATTCAGAAATATTATTTACTACTCAATCAGCAAGCTTTAATAATGATATTAAAAAAATAGAGTAAAATTTTTAATGATATGATGGATGTTTGGTTGTTTAAATATGATGGAGAGGTTGATCTAGGCAATGCTACAAAAGATGAAGTGATACAGGTTACTTGGATGAAGCGGGAGCAAATTAAGGAACTGTTTGAACATAAAGTGTTGATGAGAGCGATAGCAAGACACGAACGTTTGATATTGTTGAATATGGCGATAAAACCCCTGGGTTAGAAAATCATCATGGAGTTTTAGATGTATGGGCAACTCATAATATTGATGGATATAAGTCAAGGGCAAGTAAATCTACAACAATAGCATTAACACCAGAACAGCATGCAGCTACAAAATCAGTATATAGAGATTGGTTGTATGAGAGAACTGGTAATAAAGAAGGAGGAAAAGTTGACTGGACAAGTGTGTCACCGCAAGAAGCACAAGCATTGGCGGAAAGAATGTTTGACGCAGCAAATGTTCCTTTATCTGCAAGAAATGATTATTATAGAGAATTCAATCGCTATATTTACGGATTAGTAGAAAGGAATTAGAAATGGATATTTTGAATATGCTTGATAAAATTAGAAACACTCAAGGATGTATTGTATATAGTCCTTGTGGTTTGCCAAGCTTAAGTGAAGGAGTTGATTTGCCTAATGATTTAAAAGTGTTTTATGAGAATTGTGGAGGTGTGTCTTTCTTTACTGATAGTGCGTATGGATTTAGGATTGTAAGTCCAGAAGAAATGGTATTAGCAAACCCAATTATCGTTGGTGAACTTTGTGAGGAAGATATATCATCAGGGTGGTATATTATTGGTAAAGATATCGAAAACAATTATATTACTATTGATTTGGCAAAAGAAAGATTAGGAAGGTGCTACGATAGCTTTTGGGACAGACACGGTGTGGCTGGAGAATGTGCTATTGTTGCACAAACTTTTACGGAATTAATATCGCAGTTGTATAGTAATCAAGGTAAAAGCTTATTCTGGTTAGATGATGACTTTAATTCTTTAGGTGATGCTTATGATGAAGTATAATGTTTAATTATGTCTCAATTTAAGGTCATTTGAAATCAAAGCTGAATATTGTTGTCGTTAGAGACGTAAAACGCACTGTTTTCATAGCACATAGTGCTGTGGAGACAATGCGTTTTTTCTTGTGCGTCTGGGGCGCACGTTTCTAACCGGTGCAAGTCCGGAATCCGCCCGGTAGTGGGAAGGATATAGCCGAAGG
>OBXA01000873.1_pt1 | contig 20423 bp, 11 predicted proteins | sample 1538121 | NCBI WGS metagenome assembly OBXA01 (sample SAMEA2580133, study PRJEB22360) | human gut metagenome | biome: human gut; feature: human-associated habitat; material: faeces | place: Denmark | collected 2008/2010 | reverse complement strand
AACATGTCGAATCCTCCCAGGGCGTAAAGACGAAGCGGGCCTGCGTCGGCTGAGGCTGGGCGTCCGCCGCCGTCATGCTTTCGGCGAGCTCAATGAGAAGCGCCCGGTCGAGCCGGAGCGAAATCGAATAGAAGGGATGTTCGGGCGAAGCATTGAGCGCGCGGTAGGCGCTCGGGAGCGCCGCCCCCGAAAGGAGCCCTTCGCCCGAGTGATAAATGATTTCCCGGTTGCAGATGAGCGAGCTCTTCGACCCGGAAAGTATGAGCGAGCAGGCGAGCTCCCCGCAGGAGCAGGTGAGCGGCATCTCGCACTCGTGCCGGTGCGTGAAGAAGCCGGGGACGCTCGTCTCATGCGATCCTCTCTGAGGATTAAGTGCCTTGAGCGCCTGAAGCATGTCGGCAATCTGATGATCAATGTCGGACATGGCAGTTGGATGAGCGGTTGGAAAGATTCGTCGAATGAATGTCCGGCAGGTGCATCCTGCCAGGAAGAGTGATATTCCAAATGATAAGCAGGATTGGGCAGTTTGCAAGGTGGGTGAATGACGTAAGCGCTCTCTTATTGCATCAAGGAATCAGGGGAATGCGCGGGCTTCAGGCAGATTCAGCCTCTCTTTGGACAGGGTAATTTGAGAGATTGGGGCAGTAATTTGATTGGATTTGGCAGCATTGCTCAGCTTATCTTTTGATAAAAACTATCAAAATATTGACATCGATAGATTTAACATGTAATATCGGCTTATCGATAAACAAGATGCATCAAGAGACGGTTATTGATAGTTTTAAATGCATCGCAACAGGACCCATAAAAATGACGAATACTGAACGACTCAATGCTTACGTCGCCTCCCTGCTCGTTTGGAACGTGAAGCTCCACAACCTCCACTGGAATGTGACCGGCAAGCTCTTCAAGCCCCTCCATGAGTACACGGAAGCTCTCTACGACAAGGCCTTCGACGCTTACGACGAAGTCGCCGAGCTTCTGAAGATGAAGGGCGAAATGCCGCACGCGACCCTTCGCGGGAGCGTGGAGCTTTCCGTGATCGAAGAAGTTTCGCCGCGCCTCTTCTCTTCCTGCGAAGTCGTTGCGGAAGTCGAAGCCGACATGAAGAAGATGGCGAAGCTCGCACGCGAAATCCGCAATGCGGCTGCTGAAGAGGACGATTTCCAGACGCAGGGCATTTTCGAAGGCTATCTCGCGGGCTACGCGAAGGAACTCTGGTTCCTCTCCGCCATGCGCGCGGATGCGGTTAAGGAAGGCTGCTGCTCCGCGAAGGCCTGATGCCTCAGTTCGCACCCGCTCCTTCGGAGCGGGGCGCGGGCTTAAAAAAGAAGAGCGCTCATCATCCTGAATTTGTCAGGGATCATGAGCGCTCTTTCGTTATTTGGAAGTCTCGCCCTCAAAGGTTCTCTCTCAGAGGAGGCTCCCACCTGCGGCAGGCATACTGGAGCGCCGTTTCGTCGGCGCTTCTGAGAAGCGCGTCCATCATCGGCGTTTCCCAGTCTTTCTGAGGAAGCGCCCGGCCCATGAGCGTCGACTCAGCCTGTGCGCGAAAGAGCGTGCCCATGGATGAGCCTTCATAAAGCTTCCAGGTTCGGATGATCCGGTCTGCCGCTCTGTCAAGACAGTGAGCAGAAGGAACCCCGTCGGATTTTTGGCCGTTTTCCTTTGTTTCGGCCGGCATAAGGTTCCAGAGATCGTTCGTATGGGTGCGCGACCACGGGATCATGTGGTCGACGGCGAGCGTTTTGGGGAAAAGCTCCACGCCGGACCAGACGGAATGGAGGTTCCCCGTGCGGATGCGCTCGAGAAAGAGCCCCCGGGACCAATTCGTGTCGCGCATGTCTTCCGGCGGCGTCATCAAGTCGACCACGGCGCCGGGCGACATGGCCCCGCGGGAAAAGTCCGACGAGAGCCTCGCCCAGCGGATCGTGATGGCTTCCGTGAGCCAGGGCGCAGAGACATTGAGTTCGCGCCAGAGCTCGGAGGGAAGGTAGAAGGTCCCTGCCGCCCGGTCGAGGAGCGCGGGAGCGATTGCTTCTTCGAGCGATCGAAAGCCCGCTCCCTTTGCGAGTCGAAAGAGGCGGTTCCCGTCTTTTCCGGCAATGGCGCTCGAATCATTGCCGAGGGAATTTCCGGCATAGAAGATGGGACCGCGCTGAAGCGCTTTGTTGATTGCCCGGGCAAGAGAGATGAAGGCGAGACTGCGTGCGGATCCGGCCGCGAGCCTTCCCAGGTAGAAGTCGTTTCTGAAGGCGAGCCAGTCGCCCTGGTAGAGGCGGATGAGCGCCTTGAGAGGCTCCTCGAATTCGAGGCGTCTGCCGCCCCCGATTTGAGCGGGAAGCGGCGCCGATTCATTGAGCGCATGCCTGCGGTAGATCTGCCAGTAAAGCGCTGCGACGCGCTCAATAATGAGCCCCATCGGGATTGCCGCCTGATGAGGCGCATCCGGAATCTTCGACCGAAGGAGGTATCGATCCATGTCCGTCGGCGAGAGATATCGTACGCGGGCAGAGTTGGAAAGGTTGATTTCGGCAAGCGCCTTGATAAGCGCGAGCTTATAGGTAGTGGTTTTCCGGTCCTCTTCGAGAAGCCCCTGGAGGCTTTTCCTTGCCCGCACCCTGGTAGCATCGCGCACGAAAACCAGTCCGGCGGAGGTTTGCTTTACGGGGGATTGGACAGATTTTCTTTCCGCAAGCGCAAACCCGAAGCGTTCGAAGAGCGCAATGACGAACTCGGGCGAGAGACATTGAGGCAGAGAAGCCGCATCGAGCAGAATGAGCGCCACGCCGGAAGGCTTGAGAACCATGTCGATTTCGCGAACGAGTTCATGAAGCTTATCCGTAGTGAACGCTTCCTTCAGCCCGTCAAGGACGACTGCATCGAAAGAAGCCTCTTCAAGAGCTTCGCCATAGCGCTCCCGATCGGCTTTGCCGAGCGGAAAGTGAAGCGGAATGCGTTCAAGCCCGGGGCTTCGGCCGCTTTCTTCGTCCGGAGCGTCCGCATCCGCCGTGACCGTGACGCAGACATCGGCTTCTGCGAGCGGGGCTGCGAAGCGTGCGCTTCCGAGCTCCAGCGCACGGGTGCTGGCAGGAATCCATTTAAGAAGGAGCGTCCTGAAGAGATGCTCCGTGGAGGACTCCTGAGTGAGGCTTGAGGAGAAAAGAGTCACTTGGGTTGGATGACGAAGAGGGACTAAGGATAAGGAGAAGCGTATTGCGGAAACTCAAGCTTCAGGCACACAGGAAAACCCTGAATCTAATATAGGAACGTCCCTTATCAGTCGATTGAATGCATGTTTTCCCGTAAGTCATTGCCTGATTTTTAGACCGAACATTCAAAAGAACTAGTTAAAATGGCCTGACGCATAAAAGAACAAATACTGATGCAGCCCGGACCCCGAGTCGACTTCGCAAGGGATGTGAATCTCTCTGAAGGAGCTCCATTCATCGGGCGCTCAGAAAGAATCCGCTGCAGCGAGTGCGTTATCCCGGATGTCGCCGGGACCTGAGACGTCTCGCCGGCAGCACGTTTTGAGGGACCATGACAATGGAAGAGAATTTTCTCTTTGGCTTCTGGAAGGGACGTCGATTCGATCGGAGAAACGACGCTTCAGGAGCACTGCCTGACGGCTTCCCGCTTGAGGAAGCGCGCGAATTTAATCGCGGCAACCCGCTGACAAGCATTATTTCGAGCGCAGGCTTTCTCATCTTCTCCGGAGCTGAAGCGCTTCCTCTGGTTCTTTTTGCCTATTACGACAATGTTCGCCGCATGTCCTGCGGACGCTGCACGCCCTGCCGTGCGGGAAGCATCCTCATTTGCGAGGCGCTCAAGGCGGCCGTCCTCGGCCGAGGCTGCACCGTCAACTGGGAAGAGGTCCGCACGCTCGCGCGCCAGATGGAGTTGACGAGCCTCTGCGGCATCGGCGCCTCCACAACAGCAGCGCTGATCGGCGCAATCGACCATTTCCTCGACGACCTGAAGACAACGGAACCCTTAGGCGACCCGGCGGCGCTCGCCGCAGAGAAGCGCTACGCATCGGCTGCAACCGCTCCCTGCATCGAAGCCTGTCCTGCGAACGTCAATGTTCCCCGCTACATCGACTACATCCGTGACGGCCGTCCTCAGTTGGCCGAAGGCGTGCTGCTTGAACGTTATCCGCTCGTCGGCACCTGCGGGCGCGTCTGCGTTCGTCCCTGCGAGAAAGCCTGTGCGCGCCGCTTTGTCGAGGCGCCCGTTGCGATCAAGGACCTGAAGCGATTTGCCGCTGATCATGCGGGAGCCCCCGTTTCGCATCTCTTTGCTCCGGAAGCCTCGCTCGGGCTTGATGAAAAGAAGGTTGCCGTCGTCGGCGCCGGCCCGGCGGGCATCACCTGCGCCTACCATCTTCTCCAGATGGGGCATGCGGTTGATGTTTTCGACATGGAGGAAGAGGCGGGCGGCATGGCCCGCTGGGGAATTCCCGCCTATCGTCTTCCGCGCAGGGAGCTCGCGGGCGAAACGGACGTCGTGAGGGCCCTGGGCGGCCATTACATCTTCGGCAAAAAGCTCGGCCGCGACTTTTCCGTCGATAGTCTCCTTCGCGACGGCTACAGCGCCGTCTTTCTCGGGATCGGCTGCGCGCTCGGGCAGTATCTCAATCTCCCCGACGAGGACCCGTCGGCCGAAGGCTATCTCAAGGGGCTCGACTTCCTGCTTGAAATCGAGCACAGCCAGAAGAACCCAGGAGGGCCGGCGCCTCTTCATGGCGATGTTGTGGTGATCGGCTGCGGGAACGTCGCGATGGACTGCTGCCGCACGGCAAGAAGACTTTTGAAGTCCGGGCGCGTCATTGTCGCCTACCGCCGCATCGAGGCCTCGGCGCCCGCAGATCCGGAGGAAATCAAGGCCGCTCGCGCCGAGGGCGTGGAATTCGAATTCCTTTCCGCCCCGAAGCGCATCATCGTGGAAGACGGCCGCGTTGTCGGGATCGAGCTCGTGCGCATGTACCAGACGGAGCCCGACGCGTCGGGCCGCCGCGGCGTAAAGCCGATTGCGGGTTCCGAATTCGTTATTCCCTGCAGCACGGTCATTGCTTCCATTGGTCAGAAAATGGACGCATCCGTTTTTTCTCCCGAAGACGGCATCAGGCTCTCGCGCTGGAACACGATTGAAACGAAGGCCGACTACACGACCTCCCGCAAGGGCGTCTTTGCCGGGGGCGATGCCGCCGTGGGCGCTCAAACGCTCATCCTTGCCATGGCGCACGGTGAAGGCGCGGCGAGATCGATCGACGCCTACCTGAGGAGCGGGGAACCGGCCTTTTTCCCGAGAAAACGCCTCTCCCGAATCATCAGGAAGGCGGATCTTCTCGGCCAGTGCCGGCCGGAGAAGAGCTTCCCGCATGCTGAACGCTTTGAAGTGCCGATGCTTGACGCCCGCGGACGCATCGAGGAGACCCCGTGGAAGGAGGTTGAGTTCGGCATGACGGATTCGGACGGCTGGAAGGAATCGAAGCGCTGCATGCGCTGCTACCGCCTCATCGGCGTGACGACCCGCGACCCCATTCCCGGCGCCGAGCCCACGGGCGAGGACACGCTTCCCCTTTGACGGAGTTTCCCCAAGATGGCTTCCCAGATTTATAAAGACAAGAAGGAGCTCGCGCCCCGCGCATTCATCAACGGCATCTCCGTGGTGATCGAGCCCAACGACACGATTCTCGAAGCGGCTCGCCGCGCCGGGATCTTTATTCCGACGCTTTGCGAATTCGCGGCCCTCAATCACCGTCCCGGAACATGCCGCATTTGTCTTGTGGACATTGATCGCGCGGACGGCGGCCACGACATCGTGACCTCATGCGATACGAAGATCGAGCCCGGCATGCGCATTCATACGCGTACGGCCGAGGTCCGCCGCCGGCAGCGCCTGCAGATGGAGCTTCTTTTTGCCGACCATGATGAAAATTGCTCTTCCTGCTCCCGCCACGGCGACTGCGAACTCCAGAAGGCGGCCCTCTGGGTGGGGCTCGAAGGCTCGCACATTTCCGGAAAATATCTGGCAGACCGTCGGGAGGATGCTTCCGCCCCTGCCATGCGCTTTGACGGCAGAAAATGCATCCGGTGCCTGCGCTGCATCGAGGTCTGCCGCCGCGTGCAGGGGCCGAACGTATCGGCGCTCACTCTGATCGACACCGGCACGGGCGCTCAGGTCGGTTTCCGCGGCGCGGACTCCTGGGGCGCCTCCGACGTCTGCATTCAGTGCGGGCAGTGCTCGCTCGTCTGCCCGACGGGAGCCATCAGCGTGCGCGACCAGTGCTGCGACGTTTTTGATCTTCTCGACGACGACTCCGTCACGACGGTCTTTCAGATCGCTCCGGCCGTGCGCGTGGCGATTGCCGAGGCTTTCGGACTTCCGCCCGGCACCAATGTCGAGGGGAAGATCGTGACGGCGTTGAAGCGCATGGGCGCCGACTACGTGATGGATACGCGATGGTCTGCCGACGTGACGATCATGGAGGAGGGAACGGAGATCCTGGAGCGCCTCCGGGAAGCAAAGGCCGCGGGAACGCTGGAGAAACCCTTTACGTATTTCACTTCCTGCTGCCCCGGATGGGTCAACTACGTCGAAAAGGTTGCGCCCGACATGATTCCGCACCTCTCCTCGACGCGCTCGCCGCAGGCGATTTTCTCGGCGCTCGCGAAGACCTGGATGCCGAAGTCGAGGGAGCTCGATCCGAAGTCGATCCGCGTCATTTCGATCATGCCCTGCACGGCGAAAAAGGACGAGGCAGGAAGGAAGCTTCTCGAGCGCCGCCCCGGCGAAAAAGATACCGACGTTGTGCTCACGATCCGGGAATTCACGCGCTTGATCCGCCGCACGGGGCTCAACCTGGCCGAGCTTCCCGATACGGCGTTCGACACGCCTCAGATGACGCTCGCTTCGGGCGGCGCGCAGCTTTTCGCAACGACGGGCGGCGTCATGGAGGCGGCGCTTCGCACAATGTCCGCCATTACGAATCAGGATCCTCAGCCGCTCCCGCCTTTCGAAGACGTTCGCGGCGCGCGCTCGATCAAGGAAACGACCGTTCATCTCGGGGACCTGGGCGACATCCGCGTGGCGGTGGTTCACGAATGCGCCAATGTTGCGAAGGTGATCGACATGGTGAGAAAGGGCACCTGTCCCTATCACTTCGTTGAGGTCATGGCCTGTCCCAACGGCTGCGTCGGGGGCGGAGGCACGCCCCGCGGGCGCGACATCTGGAAGAACAATCTCGGTGCCCGTCAGAGTGCGGTGTATGACATTGACGCCAGGATGCCGATCCGCGCTTCGCACGAGAATCCGGAGGTCATCCGCCTCTATGAGGACTTTCTCGGAGCTCCGGGAAGCCGCCTTGCGCATGAGCTCCTTCACTGCACTTATGAGGATCGGAGCGGGGCGGGCGAAAAGCCGCGCGCCCGCAAAATCTTCCGGTTGGTTGAGCTTTCCCCCGATCAGATGGGAAATCCGGATTGAGCCTGAGAGAGGCGCCGTGTCTTCCCATTAGGGAAATGTCTTAGGGCCCGCATCGATTTTTCCATGGAATCGGCGGGCCTTTACTTTTCTCAGTCCGAATGTAAACCGTGACGGACAAATAGTTTGTTACAATCCGTCTCCCTTACTGAGAATGAATCTCATGTTCATTCCGCTGAGCAGCAATGAATTTCTGACATCTTCAGTTTTGGTTCGGGGGGAGCCTCCTGGCGCACGCGGAATCGGGGGTCGATGCCGCGGGCGTTTGCCCGAGGAGCGGAGGGGAAATCGTTCCTGCGGGTAGACCGGAGTCTGACTCCGGGCTTGAGGTTTCCCCTCGAACCAAACATCATGATATTGAAGCAAAGCCCGGGTGGTTCGGATGGGAGCCGCGCCGGGCTTTTTGCTGCGTGCGGCGCGCATACGGTTCTCGCCTGAAACGCAGACGAAAAAAGAGGGGATGGCGCCTTTGCGCCATCCCCTTCCAGGAGACCCCAAGACAGCGCCTCATTCAAGGGCAGGCATTGCCCCCGCCCTGAGGCTCGGATCCACGAAGCCGACCCCTGGCTTCTCGAAGTGGATCAAGCTGTCTTGCTTGAGATGAAGTATGCCTTATATGAGAACGATTCGCAATAGCGATTGCGACAGATGAGCCTAAAGTCAGCTTCAGAGTTTTCATTCATTGATGCAGGTCAAAGCGTCTGAAGGAGAGTGCCTGAAACCGGCGCCGAGAGCGAGATGAACAGGGAAAAGCGGCATGAAAGGTGGGGAAAACCGCTAGGGAATCTTTGCAGTATCAATTGAATTTCATCACGACGAGCATAATATACAAGAAAAATAATTCTTAATATCTAGAAAATTGCATTGCGAAATCTGAAATTTCGCGTAAAGTAACTCCTCAGCAGCGCAGCAGACGGACTCCATCTCCGCATAAGCCGCGCAGCTTTAATCCCCATCCATTTGAATTTCAAGAGACGCGCCATGACCAGATTCGGGTTCAGGTTTAGTCGCCAACAGGGAGCATGGACGCCAACAACGTCCTTTGCCATTTGAAAAATGATGAATACTCTCCGGAAAATCAGCTTCTTTGTGAACAAGACGTTCGCGCTCTGGGTCGTCGCCACCGGCGTCCTCGGCTTCCTATTTCCGGAAGTATTCGTACTGGCTGGCCCCTGGGTACCCTTCCTTCTCGGCATCGTCATGTTCGGCATGGGGCTCACGCTCACGGCGTCGGACTTCCGAGAAATCTTCTCCCGCCCGAAGGACGTGATCATCGGCATCATTGCGCAGTTCACGATCATGCCGCTCTCGGCCTTCCTGCTCTGCATGGCCTTTGATCTGCCGCCCGACCTCGCCGTCGGCCTGATGCTCCTCGGCTGCTGCCCGGGCGGAACGGCTTCGAATGTCGTCACTTTCCTTGCCCGCGGCGATGTGGCGCTCTCCGTCACGATCACGTCCTGCACGACGCTGATGGCGCCCGTGGTGACGCCTGCCCTGATGTACGCCTTTGCGAGCGAATGGCTCTCGATCGACCCGACCGCAATGTTCCTCTCGATCGTCCAGGTGATCCTCGTTCCGATCGGTGCAGGCGTTCTGATTCACCGCATCTTCGGCGACCGTGTTGAAAACGTCACCTGTGCGCTGCCGCTCATTTCCGTGACGGCCATCGTGATCATCATCGCCGCGGTTGTTGCCTCGACCAAGTCGAGCATCGTGAATGCGGGCTTCGTCGCCTTTCTCGTGGTTGCCATCCAGAACGCCGTCGGCATGGGGCTCGGCTACGTGATCGGCCGCATGACGGGCATGAATGCCGCCAAATGCCGCGCCCTCTGCTTTGAGGTCGGCATGCAGAATTCGGCTCTCGGCGTGGCGCTCGCCTCCGTGCACTTTGCCGCGAACCCGATGACGGCGCTCCCCTCGGCTGTCGGCGCTCTCTGGCACAACCTGACCGGTCCGATCGTCGCGACCTGGTTCCAGAGCCGCGAGGCCGGAGAGCCCGTCGCCGGGATTACGCCCGCCAAGACGGAAACGTCTCCTGCTGCCTGAACTCGCCTGGGCTTGCTCTGAAAACTGTCTGCACCTCCTTCCCGGGACTGGTGCAGACAGTTTTTTGGTCCTCCGGATTTGAAATCAAGGGAAGCACGTCATGAGCGCTTTGCGATCAGTGCGGTGATGCGTCGGGAATCCATGCGGCGCATAATGGGCGTTTCTTCAACCTCAAAGCCTCGACCTTTCCCCGAAGAGCGCCATGTCCGAAGTAGACCTCAGCCGACGCGCGCGGATTTCTGATTCGCGCAGGAGCTTCACGCTTTTTGCCGCGTCCCTTGTTCTCATCTGCTGCTTCATCTTCTCTTCTGCTCCGATTCCCCTGATCGGCGTCTGGGCGGGAGAAATGGACCTCAAGACCGCTGAGGTTGCGATGACCGTGGTGAGCTACTTCTTCGGATGCATCGTCACGCTCGTCTTTTTCGCGCGCCTGTCGAACGCCCTCGGACGGCGTTGGGTGACGCTCATTACCATCGGCTGGGCTGCCGTTTCCTGCTGGTGCTATGCGGTCATGACGGAGCCCATGCTCTTTTACATCGCGCGCTTTACCCAGGGGATCGCCTGCGGACTGGCATCATCCGCCGCCATGTCGTGGATTGTTGACTGTTCACCAAAGAAGCACGCCTGGATCGGAACGGCTCTGACGGCAGGCGGCCCCAATGTCGGTCTCTCGATTGGTACGCTGCTTTCAGGCATCCTCACCGCTTACGGGCTTGTGGACATCGACGTGATGTTCATGAGCTTCGTCGTCATCTGCGTGCTTCTTGCGGCGCTCGTGTGGAAGGCCGAGGAAACCATTCCGCCCGGTACGGAAACGCTCGCCGAGGTCCTGATGCCGAAGATTGCGCTGCCCGGGCGCCTCTGGCGCATTTTCCTCGTGGTGGGGTTTGCAATGCTCGGGACATGGGGGCTCGGGAGCTTTCTGCAGGGCTTTTCGGCAAAGCTTGCTGAAGAAGCCTTCGGCGCCACGAGCACCATGTATGCGGCGATTGTCTACATGGGGCTCATTGTTCCGAATGCAGCGGCAGGCTTCCTGGTTGGGAGCTTCAGGCCGTCGCGCGTTTTCCCGATAGCGGTTACTTGCTTCGCGATTGCCGGCGCGCTTCTTTTCCTCTTTCTTGAGACCGGGCACCCGTCGCTTTTCCTCACGGCGCTGATTGCCGGCGGCGCCTGTTCGGGAGCCACCTCCACCCTGGGCGTCAAGTTCCTTCTTCAGGATTCGACGCTTCGCGAGCGTGCGGGCGTCATTGCCGCGCTCTATCTCTCCTGCTATGTGGGCTCAGGAATCCCCAACTTTGTCGTAAGCCGGCTTGCGGCAGGAGTCTCCATGGGTTCGATTTATCTCGGCTACATCGGGTGGATAACGGGGACGTGGCTTCTTTCGCTTGTCTTCTTCCTCATTGTGAGAAAGAGCAGCCGGCCTGCCGAGCGGCTTCGATTTACAGACTGAACCGAGACGTCGGGTTCTCTTCCGCTAAAACAATGTCTTGAGCCGCCGGAGCAATCTGCTTTTGCGGCTCAGTCTTTCTGAGAAAAGCAGAAAGAAAAATGGGAGGCCGCGGACCAAGAAACACGCGGCCTCCCATCAGAGGCAAGGAACGAACCGAGCAGGAGACTCTCGGAAGAGGAAGAGCTCGAAGTGAAGTTTCCCCGCTTCACCGTAGAGGAGCTCTTCTGCACCGCGGAACCGACCCCTTGGTTCCTGTGCGCGGTGCGTTTCGTTCCAGTGATGTGAACTATATCGTAAATGAGAATCGTTTGCAAGTAGGAAAGAAAAGTTTCCTGGGGAAAGATGCGAAAAAAGTCGTCCATGTGAGACTGCATGCAGAAAAGTTGTGGATAAACGACAACTTAGCTTTCCGATTCATCTGAACGACTGATGCATCACGGGTTCCTTAGAGCGAGCAGGCTTCGGAACATGCGACTCAATTCAAGGCGCTGTCTTTTGCGTGCCGCGGGCATAGAGCGATGAGTAGTTTGCCGGCCTGGGCTGCATGCGCATAAATAGAATGATAATCATTCTTATTTACAAAGCGTTCACAACGCACGCCATAAAAATGAACAAAGGTCAGAGAAAACTCTTGCTCGGCAAACTCCCTGCCGCCGTCGCTCTTGCTGCTGCCGCTTTTGCGTTCTCCGCGCAGGCTGCCGAGGACTACAAGACCGTTGAAGCCGTGAGCGTCACGGCTGAGGCGCTGAAAATCGATACATCGACGCAGGAAACACCGCAGACGGTGAATGTGATTTCCGGGCAGGAGCTGGCAGATAAGACTGTACGCAAGCTTGATGATGCACTGCGCTATACGCCCGGCTTCGTCAATACGTTCGGGACGGATTACGACACGAACTGGATCAAGATTCGTGGTTTTGAATCTTCGCTCCTGGTGAATGGTCAGCGTCAGTTTACGGAAGGCTATTTCGACACGACCGTGGAACCCTATCTGCTTGAGTCGGTTGAAGTTCTTCAGGGACCGGCTTCATCGCTTTACGGCGACTCCATGCCGGGCGGCGTCATCAATCTTGTCACGAAGAAGCCTACGAAAACGCCTCAGCACAGCGTTTCGCTTTCGGGCGGCACCAACAACTACGTTCAAGGCGGCTTCGACTTCTCCGACTACGCTACCGAAGACGGCTCGAAGCGCTATCGCATCGTTGCCATGGTCAATCGCGAGGATTCCGTCCTTGACGATGTCGACGGCTGGAGAGCCATGCTGGCGCCGAGCTTTACGGTTGACATTGACGAACGCTCCTCGCTCACCTTCATGATGAGCTACCTTAAGGATCGCCGGACGGCAAGCAACGGCTTCTTCCCGGCCTACGGCACGCTCTTCTCGAGAAATGGTCATCACATCTCTGCGAGCACCAACTACGGTGATCCGGATGATGCCTACAACAAGGATCAGCTTGATGCAGGGTGGGAGCTGAAGCTCGGGTTCAACGATGTCTGGACCTATAAGCAGAACGTCAACTTCCACTACAACAAGTTCTATCTGCATTCCACGGCAGCCTACGGCTACGTAGATGCGCCGGATTCTAAAACCGGCGTGCTGGTCATTCAGCCGATGATTCCCCGCTATCTTCTCGTCAATGACGGCGACCAGAAGAGCGTCACGTTCGACAACAACCTCACGGCGCACTGGTTCTCCGGCGATTTTGAGAATACCTTCCAGATCGGCTTCGATAACCAGTGGCACCATACCGATTGGCAGAGCAATGGGGCTACCGGTACCGGCTACGGCACAATTGATCCGCTTAATCCTTCCCATATTGATCTCACGGGTGCGGTGCCTATCAGTCTTTACGGCAACTCCATCCGCAAGCATCAGTTCGGCATCTACACCCAGGCGCAGACCAACTGGAACGAAACTTTGGTCGCAAAGCTGGGTGGCCGGTACGACAGGATCAGCATCACCTCTTCGAACGAGGACTACCGGAGTAATGTGCAGTCGAACAGGGATGAACTCTCGGATTCTAATTTTTCCTGGAATGCCGGTCTCATGTACCTCGCTCCCTTCGGGATTTCGCCCTATGTGAACTATTCCGAAGCATTCTTCGCAACGGGGACGCTCAATGCCGTGAGTACGGCGGACTGGACGCAGTCCACCTATATGCTCGACAAGCCCATCACGACCAAGCAGACGGAAGTCGGCATCAAGATCACGCCGGAGTGGCTCGATGGGTATCTCAACATTGCCTGGTTTGAAATCACCCAGGAGAATGGCTCCGCGCAGGTGATGATTGACGGCACGCCCGCCATGCGTCAGGTTGGGGAAAAGAAAAACAAGGGCCTTGAAGTTCAGGGACGCGTTTCGCTTGCAAAATATCTGACGATTGACGCTTCCTATACCTATCTTGACGCCAAGCAGAGCACTTCGGCTGGTGCCATGGAGCGCACTGAATATCTGCCTCACCACACGGCGAGCGGCTGGGTTTCTTATGACTTCACGGGCGTCGGCGCTAACGGGCTGACAATCGGTTCAGGGCTTCGCTACCTTGGCGAATCGATCGATACCGTTTATGGGAGCAAGGTTCCCGCTGTCACGCTTTGGGACGCATCCCTCAGCTGGCTCATCAATAAGAACTGGACGCTTTCAGGCACGGTTACCAACATCACGGACAAAGAGTTCGTGACGGGCTGCTACAACAACATGTGCTACTACGGCGAGGGCCGCACCGCCCGTGCGACGCTCACCTACAACTGGTAATGCCCGCATCTGAGCGCTGACTCAGATTCTTGAGCCTCAAAGCCGCCCGGGGATCCCTCATCTCCGGGCGGCACTTTGCCCTCCAACTCTTCATCCGGGCTTTTCCATGTACGAACTCTCCGGCATCCGCATGGTTCGAGACGGCAGAACCATTCTCTCAATCGATCACCTCGCTATTCCGACCAACGAGATGACGCTCATTCTCGGACACAACGGGTCGGGCAAATCCACGCTCGCTTCCGTCATCTCCGGCCTGGTGAAGCCTGACGCCGGGAAGGTGATGCTGAACGGCAAGGACCTTTTCTCTCTTTCCGAGCGGGAGCGCGCACGCGAGGTGGCGTTCCTTCCGCAAAAGCTCCCGGCATCGGCGGGCCTCATCTGCCGCGAGCTCGTCCGCCTCGGGCGCTATCCCTGGCGAGGGCTTTTCGGACGATGGCGGGACGAAGACGAAAGCGCCATCGACGCGGCGCTCGAAGCCACGGGCACGAGCCGCTTTGCACGCGCATTTGCAGACGACCTCTCGGGGGGCGAGCGTCAGCGCGTCTGGATCGGGATGCTCTTGGCTCAGGCTTCGCCCGTAATGATTCTCGACGAACCCACGTCAGCGCTTGACGTGAGGCATCAGTACGGCGTTCTCGCGCTTCTCGAGAGAATCTGCCGCGAGGAAGGGCGCGGCGTCATCGCGATCATTCACGACATCAATCTCGCTTTGCGGTTTGCAACGCACATCGTCGCCATGAAGGGCGGGCACGTTCTCTTTGAAGGATCCGCCGAGATGCTCGAGGACGAGAAGAACCTCCGGGCGCTCTTTGAAATCGACGTGAAGCTCATCAAGCACCCTATGCCGCCCAAAGACTATACGGCGCTCCACAAGGATCCTCTGCAGGTGGCGGTCGTATGCGAGTGACGTCTTCCTTCAATCTCAGGCGCCGCAGACTGGTAGAAGCCTCAATCGGCGCCGCTGCGCTTTCCCTCGCGGGCGTTCCGCTTCCATCCTTTGCTGAAGAGCAGGGGCCGGTCAGCATCCGCGACTCCCGCGGCGTTCATGAATTCAGAAAAATCCCCCAGCGCGTCGTGGCGCTCCAGTGGGACATTCTTGAAAATCTCGTGGGCCTCGGCATACGGCCGGTCGGCGCTGCAGACATCGCGCCCTGGAGCGAATGGGTGAGGGAGCCGGCACTCCCCGAGGGCATCGTCAACGTGGGCACGAGAGCTGAACCCAATCTCGAGCGCATTGCGGAACTGAAGCCCGACCTGATCCTGATCGGCCCCACGCAGGAGGATCTCCTCGCACAACTGAATGGCATTGCGCCGGTACTCCTCTTTGAAAACTACCGGGCGGAGAGCGTCGAAGGCGAAGCCGAAACCGCAATCGCGCAGTTTCGCGAACTCGCGAAACTCTTTCGCGCGGAAGACCGGGCAGAGTCCGAGATCGCCCGGATCGAGTCGGGACTTGCAGAGCTCGGAGAAAAAGTAAAGAACGCTTTCGGGACATCGCCTCAGGTACAGGTGATCCGTTTTTCGAGCCTTACGACGCTCTTTCTCTATACGCCCAATTCAATCTGCGACTATGCCTTGAAAAAAATGGGCATTCGGCAGCCTCTCGAGCTTCCGAATGCGAGCTACGGGCTCACGCAGGTGAGGATCCGCGACCTGAAGAACCTGACGGACGCTTATGTCATCTACATCCGGCCTTTCGCGATGGAAAAGAAGGTTCTCAATTCGATTCTCTGGTGCGCGACGCCCTTTGCGAGAAAGGGGCGGGTTGCCGCAGCTGAGCCCTACTGGAGTCACGGCGGGGCGCCTTCCATTCTGGTGACGGCAAGGCGCATCACGGATGCGCTCCTCACACTTGCTCCAGGAGCCGGGCAATGAAGCAGCAATCTTGTCTTGGGTTCAAATCTGCGGGTGCGTTGATTGCCATCCTCGGCATCCTTTTTGCTGTCGGCATTGCGCTTCCGCTCACGATCGAGAATCCGCTTTCCTTCTCGGACTGCCTCGACCTTCTCCTTCATCCGGCGAAGGCCGAGAGCTTTGACGCCTACTACTACGCTTACGGGACCCTCCCGAGACTTGCCGCCGCCATTTTCGGGGGCGTCATTCTCGGGCTTGTCGGGTGTCTCCTGCAGCAGTTGACGCAGAACCCGATGACCTCGCCCCTGACGCTCGGCACCTCGTCGGGCGGGTGGCTTGCGATCGTCGTTCTCTCGGCCTTCTTCCCCGAAGCCGCAAGCGAATGGCTTCTCGCCGCCGCATTTGCGGGGGCGCTCCTTGCCTTCGGACTCATCGTCCTGATTACCGGCCCGAGAAACATGACGGGGGTCACCCTCGTTATTTCGGGCATGGTGGTGAATCTTCTCTTCGGCGCGATTGCAACGGCCGTGGTGCTCCTTCATGCCGACTTCATTCAGAATGTGTTTCTCTGGGGCGCGGGCGATCTCTCGCAGAACGGCTGGAGCGGACTCGAGTGGCTTCTCCCGAGAACGCTTCCTGTCATTCTTCTGATACTCCTTTTTGCGCCGAGAGCGCTCGCCTTGATTTCGCTTGGCGACGAGGGCGCGCGTGCAAGAGGTCTTCCGGTTGTGCCGGTCTTCATCACGCTCACGGCGCTCGGCGTCTGGCTTGTTGCCGCCTTCATCACGACGGCAGGCGTCATCAACTTTACCGGTCTCATCGCGCCCAATATCGCAAGAGCAGCGGGATTCCGCTCGCCGGGCCGGCAGCTCCTTGCAAGCATTCTGATCGGCGCAGCGCTTCTCACGGCAACGGACGGCGCGGCGATCTGGCTTTCTTCCCTCACGGGAGACATCGTTCCGACGGGCGTTGTCTCGGCCGTGGTCGGCACTCCCATCTTCATCTGGATCGTGCGCCGGCAGATGAGCTCGCTTTCTGCTGAAAGATCCGGCGCCGGAAAGGAGAGCCTGGTGTCGGCAGGAAAAACGCTCTCAAAGACGGGCGTCGTCGTCCTTGCACTCGCGCTTCTTGCCGTTCTCTTCCTCAATCTTTTCCTCGTCAGCCGGGAAGAGGGCTGGACCTTCGGGCTCGCCGGGGACTATGAACTCCTCCTGAGAGGTCCGAGGCTCGTCACGGCGCTCGCTGCCGGTGCAGGCCTCGCCGCCGCCGGCGTCATTCTGCAGCGCCTCATCCGCAATCCCCTCGCGTCGCCCGACATCCTGGGCGTCTCGGCCGGTGCTGCCTTTGCAATGGTCGCGGGATCGCTTTGGTTCGGAGCGGGCGTCGGGGCATCGGGGTCGGTGAGAGCGCTGGCGGGAAGTCTTGCTGTGCTCTCGGTTCTCCTCCTCCTCTCGCGCCGCGCGCATTTTGCGCCCGGGATCATTGTGCTTTCGGGCATCGCGCTTTCGGCATTCCTTGATTCCGTAACGACGCTTTCGCTTTCGCGCGGAACAATGGAAAACTACTTCATCCTGCAGTGGCTTTCCGGGTCGACGTACCGCACGACGCCGGAGGCGGCAGGCCTCCTTGCGCTTGGTGTCGGGGTCCTCATCCTCGCGGCGCTCGCGGTTTCGCGGAGCATGACGCTCCTTACAGTCGGCCGCGACTTTGCGCAGTCGCGGGGGCTCCCGCTGGGAAAAGCATCCCTCATGCTGCTCGGGCTTTGCGCACTTCTTTGCGCCATCTCGACAGCGGCCATGGGCCCCGTGGCCTTTGTGGGCCTCGTGGCGCCCCATATGGCACTCATGATGGGCGCGAGGACCGTGAAGGCGCAGCTTTTGGCGGCTTCTCTTCTTGGCGGCGCCATCGTTTCCTGGGCGGACTGGCTGGGGCAGGTGCTGATCTACCCGGCGCAGATTCCGGCCGGGACGCTTGCAGCCATTCTTGGTGCGGGCTACTTCCTTCTGCTGCTGCTTTCGAGTCGACTAACGAAGCGCGATGTCGCGCATTAAACGTTCAACGCATCGACTTATGCGGGCACCATAGCTCCATTCAATGCGAAGGCGAAGATGAGGACGCCCCTGACCGCGATTATTTCGTGCTCAGGGGCGTCCTCGTTTATGGGGCCCGCCTAAAAAAGTTGATTGAGATAATTGGCCTACTGCCGGCGCAGATTTCAATAGTAAAAGCAGAGTGATTAAGTTCGATTTCGAACGCACTTCATCTTCAAAAAGTGCAGTTCGTTTTCCGGAGCTATGGTGCTCTAAAGCACCGATGTCGTATAGAAACAATAATGAAATGCCTTAAAGCAACAAGCATTTGTAGGTAGTACCGCGATTCGGATTATTTTGGTCGATATTTTGTATGACTGCAGAGCGTTTCAGCAGTGTTATCTCTGTTGAGATGTTTAGAGCAAGCGGGATTTTCCTTATATTAAGGAAAGAAATAAATTACAGTATTGGTTAATTTTTGTTGCAAATCTGTTTACAGAGATGATGTTCCAATCTATTAAATGTGCTGTATCTAGTTGAGTTAATAATAGTTGTATTATTATCAACTTATTGAAAATTATGAAAATAGTTGAATAGGTTGATTAGCCTAACTATTTTGAAGTAGCTTGCAATTCTCCTGTTTACAGGGGTGACGGCTGATTGTCGATTCAATACAATCCTCCGAAAGTCAGTTGGATAGGGACGCTAGTCCTGATTATGAACTGATGCTTTCTCTAATTATAGAAAAACAGTATTGAATTTATCGGTTTATTGCATCATGAAGACCAAAGCTACTTTTGTTAATGACGTGAAAAATAAATTTTGGAAAAAGAACGCCGTTTCAGCTGCTGTTGCATCTGCTGCGTTAATTTTTATTTCTGGGGGGGGGGGTAAACGCCCAAACAATCTCTCTTGATATTAGTTCGTTTGCTACTCCAATAATCACCACTCCAGGGCCGCATGCACACAAAACTGATAACCCTGATGAGAGTGGAATTATCTTTGACTACACAGATAGGAAGCCTTCTACTATTTATATCGGCAATACCCTTAAGCCTGACGATGCATTAGATCTTAATCCGGATTTGATGTATAAGGCTATTCAGGAGAATTGGGGAAAGGTAGGCTCGACTGCTGCAAAAGGCGATTCTGGTTTTAGTGGTTCTATATTGGATATCTTCCAAAATGAATCCAAACCGACCATTAGTGCTGGTTCTATTTCGCTAAATAACGGTGCAGGTAAGGTAATTCTTAATGAAGGATTGAAGGAAATCTCATTTCAAAAATGGGATTTAAAAAAGGGGGTGGCAACATATGATGGAATAATCAAGACTGGGTCGGCTCGGGGAGGAAGTGGCATTCCTGTCGCAGTTCAAATTGAAAAGATTGAGATTAATAGCGGTAAGGAGCTGGATATTAGCGGACGGGGTACTGGAGAATATACGAATAATAAAAGTAATCCTCAGGATTATTTAGTTATTGCGAATGGCATTACAGGGGCAGGAGGCATCAGGGTTACAGATAGTCTTTACCTCGGCGGAACTAATACCTTTACGGGACCGGTTACTGTCAGCCCCGGCAAATCGTTGGTTCTTTGGGACAAAAAGGCATTAACGAATGCAAGCGATATTACGCTTGAAGCGGGGGCTGAACTTTGGTTTGGTAATTTCAAGAGCGGCCAAGATAACAAAACCATCCCTAACCTCAAGAAGCTCACACTCCACGGTTCTCCCAATGCGAATGCAACGACTTACATCCGCGACGGTTATTTCAACCTTTCGGGGAACGATGCTTATCTTTCCATTGATGATGGCGGTGCTTCCGCATCATCAGGGACTTTGGAAGCCAGTCTGCATCGCGCATTCGTCACATTGAATGATGGTGCAGAGCTGAGGATGAATTATTACGATAAATTCGATCCGAAGCGCAGTCATCTTGCAGTGCTAACTGTTGGATATTATCCAGATGATAATGTAACTTACGAAAAATCCACTTTAACGATCGGGAATAATTCCGAGGCGTGGATCGGCAACGGCTACATTAAAGTCCTGAATAAGAGCGAACTTACTCTGGATAAGAATTCGGCCATTTATTTAGGCTCTCACGCTGATGGGCTTTTTGAACAAGGAAGCGCCACTCCTGAAAATAAGCACTTTTCAATTGAACTGGAATCGGGCTCGACGCTCAATGTGAACCTGGATGAAAATAATCAGATCAATGCGGATCACATTATTTCCAAGGATCATACGCACGCAGTTATCGGCAAATTAGATGCTACGGAAAACACTCCCTGGTTTAATTTGACAAATACTGAAACCGGAACTGCAGCCGCAGGCGTCAATCTGAGCATGACTCAATCGGTCATCGATCGCGTCACGCAAAAGGTACAAGCCTACAGTCAGGAAGATCAGGTGCTCGCGGGTCAGGACAACATTAAGGCTTTAAAGAAGCTTCTTGAAACTGGCGAGTTAAGCACCAAGCAGACAACGCTCCAAGGCCTCTATGACGCTGTAGTTACCAATAACAAAAAACTCACCTCCGAAGAGTTCTACAACGCCATGGGCGCATTCCTCACCCTGGGTCTCAAGCGTGAGGAAGGCTGGCAGGATTACCGCTTCACGATGGATGCGAACGGCGTCTACATCAATGGCGAGTCCATTCGTCAGTGGGGCAATATGACGCAGGTAAAGCTCTCGCTTCAGAATCTCACGAACGAGACGGTGGCGATGCTTTTCAACGATCATGTGTTAACGGTCAGCGTAAACGAGACTGTTTAGCCAACGACTTTGAGACGTGATAC
>OBXA01000869.1_pt1 | contig 20524 bp, 15 predicted proteins | sample 1538121 | NCBI WGS metagenome assembly OBXA01 (sample SAMEA2580133, study PRJEB22360) | human gut metagenome | biome: human gut; feature: human-associated habitat; material: faeces | place: Denmark | collected 2008/2010 | reverse complement strand
CTTTTCCAAATCGATGCACCGTTCTTTCCTAAGGTACTCCTGCAAATATGGCGGCAGGGTGTCTGATATTTCTATCAGTCTCCGTGCCCTGTTTGCAGCTATCGTTGGTTGAAAATTATTTTGCGTGAAATTATTACGAAAACAATATGTGCCTTTATCTGGAGCGTTCTGCCCTAAGTGGCGGATGGCTTCCGACAGCGTACAGCCCTCCAAACGCATACATAGGTCTATGATACTTCCACCCTTGCCCTCGGCATAGTCTATCCAGAGGTTCTTCTGTGTGTCCACCTTGAAGCTCGGATGCGTTTCTTCCCTCAGCGGTGAACGGTACATAGTATAGGAAGGAGTTCTGCGCACAGGTCTGATGCCCTTCCTTTCAAGATACTCCACGATGGGGTATCGCTTGATTGCTGATAAATCTTCTTCTTTCATTACTTGAATATTTAAGTGATTGAATTATAATGTCTTACTAAATATTTATGCTTTATTTTTCTGTTTCCGAAGTTTTCCCCCTCCAAACTTTTTCATCTTTCTTCTTACTACATACTATTTTGTTGTAAGTTATTGATAATCAACACTACATTGTAGTACATGACAATACTACACACCCTACTACTTCAGGCTACTACAACTGTCAAGCAAAGGACAGGGCAGTATCTTCCTTACCTTGTACACATAGACGGGACTGCCACCGTCACGCCTCTTGCTCACTTTCTTAAAGCCAGCCCTTTTAAGGGCTTCTCCCATACGTTTGGAAGTCAGGGGATGCCGGGTATAGAGACCCAGATAGGTGAGAATCTCTGTAGTGGTCATATAGGAGCAATGGGGATTATCATCAGTCGGTTTCTCGAAGCAGCGCAACAGAAGTTCCGTTTCTGCGGTCTGCACTTGGAAATCCTCGCTCTCCCTGTAAAGCTCCGCTATCTCATCATCGTCAAACCAATAGCGGAAACCTGCGTTTAGCAGGGCTTTGGCATCCGCATAGACACTGTCCATAGAAATAGCCTTTGCACGTTCTATATCAATGGAAAGCACCTCAAAGGGCAGAAACCGTCTGCTGCCTGTCGGGTCTGTCAGGAAGTCGTTGCCGTTCACCGATGCCACGAAACTTGCCAAGTGGGGATGTTCCTCGACATACTTGTCGTAGGGCATGCGGTACTTGACCATCGGGCAGGTGATAAGGTTCTTCAGTTCGTTCTCGTCACGTTTGTTGAGAGCCTTGAGCTGGTCGTCGATGTTCACGATGAGGTTCTGCCCGATATAGGTAAGCGTGTCCTTCTCCTGCGGATATATCTTGCCCGTATAGCTGTAACCGTGCAGGGTAGGAGGGCATAATAAATCCAAGAATGTGGTCTTGAACTTGCCCTGCTCGCCTGTCAGCACGAGACAGGTATGGTTACGGCACTCACGATCGTCCATTGCGTTGGCAACTACTGCCACGAGCCATTTTGTGAGATATGGTAGCCATTTTTTGTGATTGCGCACCACAACGCAACTTGCCAGTTCGGGAATGGCTTTCAGTAAAAGAGAGGAGATATTACTATTACCTTCATCACAGCCTATATCCACCAATGGCAATGCCTTGAAATACTCCTGTATGGGATTGATACGTGGAGAAAAACTGCTCTCGATGATAGAGTATAGGTTATCCGACGAGGTTATTATCCCGATGTCATTGTCTATCTCCCTGCGAAGCGTGTTAATTTCATAGCGACCGACTTTTGTAAAATCACTGTTTACCCTGTTTCGGTATTCGGTTCTTCCCAATACCGTGTTGTATCTGAAGGCATAGTGGGTTGAGAGATAGGCCTCTATCTCCGAGTTCTTGGAGAATCTCCTTCTTGTTCGGGGTGTGTCGTTTCTGCCCTCCGATTTGCCTTTATCTGCTCTTGTTTTCATTATATGCTTGGTTTTGTTTCCAAGAACGAAGTTATTAAGAGAATGGGTAAGTTCCAAGCATTCGGAGAGTGCTTGCATAATGTTGCACTCATTCGCTATAAAGTTCGCACGGATTTTTATGGAGGCAGGGAGAGAAAAGACTGATTTAAGCCAAAACAGGGGGATAAAACAACAAGAGTGGGCAAAGATAGAAGTGTGCCCCTTGCGCACGCTTGCAGTATTCTGCACCGATATTATAAACGACAGAATCAGCACAGAAATATGGTAGCGTTTGCCCACATCGAAAGTGCCGTAACCTGCCACTTGAACAAACACCGATTGAATAGGATATGCACCGCCCTCTTTTTGCATTAAAATGACGGTGAAAGAAAAATACAGGGCAAAAAGGTGCAAACGTCAGTCAATGGAATGCGTTGCCTTTTCCTTCAAGTTCCCGATATTTCCCTGCTGTTCCCTGTTGCTTTGAGGTATGGAAAACACAACCTACTTTTGCAGGCAGAAACATGCTATGAAGCGCAGGACAAAAAGGATTTTATAAACAAAACAATAATAGAACTATGGGATATTTTATCATTACGGACTCAAATTGGGCAAGACTGAGAGACGAGATTCTCGCTCTTGCAGAGACTTGCCACAAGGCTTTCGGAGAAAAGAGCAAGCACACGGATTGGCTGCATAACGGTGATGTGTGCAAGTTGCTCAACATCAGCAAGCGCACCCTGCAACATTACCGTGATACAGGTGTGTTGCCATTCTCCCAAATCGGGCACAAGTGCTACTACAAGCGTGAGGATGTGGAGGGATTACTTCAAACCACAATAGAGAAATCAAAAACGGATAAACCTAAAAGCAAATAAGACAATGGAATCAGCAAAGGACTTGAACATGGAGGCGGACGAGATGCTGGTTGTGCTCTCGGCCCTTGAAGGGGTGAACAGGCGGATAAAGGAAGTGGCACAGACACACAAACCGCTGTTTGGCGGTGAACATTACCTTACGGGCAAAGAAGTTTGCGAGCGGTTGTATATCAGCCCTCGCACCTTGCAGTACTATCGGGACAGAAAGATTATCCCCTACACGCAGTTTGCGGGGAAGATTCTCTATAAGGCTTCAGATTTGATAAAGTTACTGGAAGAAAACTACAGGAAATAGGACAGTATAAATGGTTTTATGATATTACAGCTTTATGCAATTGATTGTATATCTTTACTTTTTTCTCTGTTATGCAGGATAAAATAGGTACATAAATGTTTGATATAACTATCCTTTACGGCATGCCACAGCAATATTTTCTTCATTATTTGGTTTTCTTCTCCAAAAGAAGTACTTTTGTGGGAGTTTAATAGTGGCTAAATAGCTTTGCAGTACTTCTTAATATGAAAATAATTATACGATTCTTATATCTTTTCTGCCTGCTGTTCCTACTTTCCTGTTCTGTTCGCAACGAGCAGAAAACATTGGCAATTACAGACTCGCTGCTTACAACTCGTCCGGACAGTGCTTTGAAATTGTTGGATGAAATGGGGAATGTAGGACAGATGAGTGAGGCCGGTGTAATGCATTATGCGTGGAATCATGCTATGGTGCACTATCTGTTGGGAATTTCGTTGGTTGAAGATAGTCTAGTATCTCATGTCGTGGGTTATTATAGGCAGCAGGGGGATGTGGCAAAGTTACTTGACGGTTATCTGCTAAAAGCCTCCTATCTGCAGTGGACAAGGCAAGACAGGGCTGCATTGAAGGAGCTAGAGGAGGGTATTAAGATTGCTCATGAGCAAAGTAATGCTGGAAAATGGGCGCAGTTGGTAGAGCAGAAGGTTCTTTTGTTGAATCACTCTGGCAATTATGCTAAAGCTGCCAAGACAGCACAAATGGTGCTCAATGGGCATTACAGTCTAGATAGAAATATGCGAGGACGGTTACTCTACGCTCTTGGCATCAGTCTGTCTCATGTTGGCGACATGGCAAGTGACTCATGTTTTAAGGAAAGCATCAGTCTGTCTATGGAAGGTGGCGAAGAAGAAAAAGCTGCGGAACGTATCCTTAGTTATGCTGATGTGCTGGCTGCTCGTGGCGATTACGTGCAGTCTAATCGTTACTTGTTCCATTGTCAGAGGTTTGTTCCGAAGTACGCAGATTCTTCTGCCATCTATGTTTCGCTTGCCAACAATTATATAAATCTGCACCAGTTGGATTCAGCACAGATATACCTTGGCAGAGCTGAAACGAATAATCGTGGAGTAAGATGGACAAAACAGGGTAACCTCAGCCATAAGGCAAGCATAGAGCAGCTGCGTAACATTCTGAATTTCGGAAGCGGGAAGCCTGTTTCGTCACATGCTTTTCAACATTACTGCGACTCTGTTACAACAGTTATGATAGAAAATGAGAATCTTTCTCTGCGCCGCTTGGAAGCACGGAATCGCTTGCAGGCTGCTAATTACGAGTTGCATCGCTCCCGACTTCTGATGCTTTTGGGTGTTGTTCTCCTATTCTTGGTCTTATTGGGTGGTATAGGACTTGCTTATTGGCTCTATCGACGGAAGTACCAGCGTTTAGCTGAGGCAGAGGAGCGTATCGGCATCCTTACTGATATGCTTGACAAGGCGCAACAACTGCCATCAACAGAAAGAGGTGATGAGAACGATGAGGTGTTATTTAGAAAGGTACTGTTGCAGCAACTGGGCATCATTCGCCTGGTTGCCAGTACACCAACTCAACAGAATCAAGCTTTGCTCAAACGTATTTCTGCCATCAGTGGTGGTGAAATTCCTACGCACGACTTGTTGGTCTGGCCAGACCTTTATCCTGTTATAGACCGACTCTATAATCAGTTTTATACTCGCCTAATGCACCACTATGGCAATCTGCTCACGGAAAAGGAGACACAGATATGCTGTCTGCTCTGCGCCGGCTTCTCGACCAAGGAGATTAGTGTTGTTACCCAGCAGACGAGCGCGACTATTTATGTCCGCAAAACTTCTATTCGGAAGAAGATAGGTGTGCCGGAAGGGGAGGATATTATTGCATTCATCAATGTTGTTTAGTCCGTATTAAGAGACAGCAGGTTCTGATTAAGACTTTTTAGAAGCGTAACCATTGATAGTCTGATGGTTACGCTTCTTCTATTAAGACTTTTTTATTAGCTATTAAGTCGTCATAAGATGTCTCTTATGACTAACTTTGTGCTGCTGATAGAGGAGTAGAACGACCTACTCTTGAGTTTTAATTTAAATAGTTGATAAAAGATGAAACAAAAGATGAAACAGAAAATAACTGCATGTATAGCAGTTGCGTGTTTTCTTTCTATCTCAGTAAATGCACAAATTTTCAAAGGTAAAACTATCAATGCCTTTGGAGAACCTTTACCCTATGCAAATGTTTGCCTTCTGAATCACGCTGACTCTTCTTTTATACAAGGTGCTGTTAGTAATGACAAGGGAGAATTTGTCATCAACTCTGAACAGAGAGAAGCTATCCTTAAAGTCTCATTAATAGGTTATCAGACCATCTATAAAAAATGTACTGATGGTCATGTCGGTACCATACTCATGGTTGAGGATACGACCATGCTTGGAGAAGTGATAGTGAAAAGTTTCCGTCCCATAACTCAACTCAAAAACGACGCTTTAGTTACTCATGTTCAAGGATCATCATTAGCCCATTCTGGCAGTGCAAGGGATGTGTTAGGTAAAACACCTGGTGTGATTAAGTCAAATGATGGGATAGAAGTGTTGGGAAAAGGAGCACCAATCATTTACATTAATGGAAGATTGATGAGAAATCAAGCAGAGCTGGATCAATTAACTTCCGATAAAATTAAGGATGTAGAGGTAGTCACCACTCCTGGTGCAGAATACGATGCCTCGGTAAATGCAGTCATTCGTATCAAAACGCTCAAACCTGTTGGAGAAGGCTTTAGTATGGATAGCCGTACCCAAATGGGACTGACACATTATTTATATGGCAAAGAAGAGCTAAACTTCAACTATCGCCTTCATGGGTTAGATATATTTGGTATGGTAGGGTATGACCGTAACAAGTTCCGTCAGCAAAATATCTCGCAGCAATATACCTATGCCCCGTCAAATTTGTTATATCAAACGACTGATGCAAAACGTTATGCAAAATCCAACATGCTTACTGGAAAATTAGGTCTCAATTATGTGTTCAACGAAAATCATTCTGTTGGTATTCTCTACGACTTTTCGTATCTGCCTTCAAAGACGAGGAATAATTCCTTTACAGCTTTGGAAGTCGACAAGATTTTAAATAATGAGCTTAGTACCGAAAGTGAGGAAAAATCTCATAACAGAAGACATTTAGTATCTGGATATTATTCGGGCAAGATGGGTAAATGGGGAATTGCCCTCAATATGGATGCTCTTTGGAATAACGCAGATACACACCAGCATGTAGCAGAAAAGGCAACTTCGCTTGAAAACCGCACAATATCCACTCAAAATGACATTAATAACAAGTTGTATGCAGCAAAAGCCGTTGCTACCTATCCTGTTTGGAAAGGACAGCTTGCTTTTGGAGCGGAGTGGAGTTTTCTTCATCGAACGGACGAATATGAGAGCGGAGTAGAATATATCAATGATTTCCACTCGAAAATCAAAGAAACTAATGGCGCCGGCTTTGCGGAGATACGACAAACTTTGGGCAAGCTTAATGTATCTGCTGGATTACGCTATGAGTATGTGGTAAGTAATTATTTTGAGAATGGAGTGAAGATGGACGAGCAAAGTAGAGAGTATCATCATTTTTTCCCTTCTGCCATGCTGTCCATGCCCATTGGACACGTGCGTACACGGTTATCATATTCTCGCAAGATTACTCGCCCAGCTTTCAGTCAGTTGAGTAGCAATGTCCAATATATCAACAGATACACCTATCAGTCAGGCAATCCGAACTTGCGTCCTTCTATTCGTGACTATGTGGAATTAATGGCTAACTATAAATGGCTTACATTGATGGCAAACTATACACACGTGAAGGATTATATGATGTCCGTATATAACCAATATGGTGAAAGCCCTGAAATAGCTTTGATACAGAAGCAAAATGTTAATGGATATAGTGAACTCTCTGGAATGATTAACGTGTCTCCTTCTTTTGGAAAATACCATCCCAGCTTGATGGTAGCCGTCAGGCAGCAATTTCTCTCCATCAAGTACCGAGGTGAGGATTTGAAGTTGAATAAGCCTATGGGCATCCTCAGATTCAACAATGCCTATAATCTTCCCTTCGACGCTTGGCTGAATGCAGACTTTTCATGGCGTACCAGTGGTAATGCGGAAAACATGTATATAGGTAACACATGGCAGTGTGACCTTGGTTTGTATAAAGCATTCGCACATGATAAATGGAGTATAAAATTGCAATGCGAAGATTTGCTCAATACAGCAAAATCTACTATGACTCTTAAAAACAACATTCGTGAAATGTCATTGAGAAAATTCTTAGATACTCGTAAATTCTCTATTACAGTTATCTATAAGATAAATGCTACCCACAGCAAGTACAAGGGGACAGGTGCTGGAGAGGACGTTAAGAATCGACTATAACAATGTGGCATTTTCCATATTATAAACAACATGATTCTATGGAGTGTGGAACTGCTAGTAGGTGCATACTTTATCCATACCCAAAAACAATTAGCGCAAAAGCGCAAAAGCGCAGATAACAAATGCCCATCAGGGCACGATAGACATTCCCTATAAATACGTGAATACAATAGCGAGAGGAATGACTGCAAACATCGAAGTTGAGGGCTACTATGCAGGAACATACGGAGCAGCCAATGGTATTATAACAGCTACATTGCATACACCCCGACAAACGGCAGCAGGCAGCGTGTTCACGGCACAGGTAAGGACAACGGATTACAGGTATAAAATTATCTGCGGAATGGCGGGCACGGCATATATACTTGTAAGCAATGAAAGCGTGCTTCAGAGGATAGTCAGGCAAATAACAAATAGCATATAATTCCCTTTTTAACCGTAATAAAGCGGTGAAAGAAGAAAGGCAAATGTAGTTATTGCGTAGTATAATTATTTTGAGCACCCAACTACACGTTAATCCTTTCTCTTTCACCGCTTTAATTCCTATTGTAGTAATGTAGTAAGATATAATCGGTGAAAGAAAAAGGAAATATATCCATCAGTTCTTGGTATTGCCCAACAGGAAGATTGGCGTTACAATGGCAGCCTCTGTCTGCAATCTTCTACTGATGTATTTTCTGAACAAATGCGCTTCCGTGCTGTCCAACAGAAAGGACAGGGCGATGATGACAGGAAGCGGATAGAGCGGTGCATAACCTTTGAGTTGTCCGTTGATTATGACTTCCTCCTCACCTGCAACTCTCTCATCGGGATGCAGGTCGGAGGTTTTTATTATTGTTTGCAGCCTATGGTTGAGTTTCCTCCATGTTACACCGAAGAACCTCACAAGTTCACTCTCTGTCATGGCAATCTCGCCTTTGCCCTTGCGGACAACCTGCATATTACTGCCCCAATCAAAGTAACTACGATGATTGTACGTGCTATTTTTGCTCTTTGAATTATTACTTGCTCTCATGCCGTTTCCTCCATTTTACAGGTTGGTATATCCGAAAGTTCACAAGCCTCTCTCTCCGTTGGTTCTCTCTTTATTTTCGATTGTTTGGCAATTAGCCTGTCCATATCCTCAGAAATTTTCTTGTCCGTCACCTGTGCGTAAATCTGCGTGCTTGATATAGAAGCGTGTCCCATCATCTTGGCTATGCTTTCAATGGGGATTCCTGCACTAAGGCTCATCGTTCCGAAGGTGTGGCGAGCCATGTGGAACGACAACCGTTCCTTTATGCCGCAAGCCTTGCCTACAATGCTCAGTTTGGTATCTATCACGCTTCGGCTGCACTCACGGGGAAAGATAAGAGTCTCGCCCTTTTCTTTCACCGTCTGCTGTCCATCGTTTATTTCCTGTTCTTCCCAACAATGGCGGATAATGGCCTCCGCTATAGGGTGCAGCGGTACGATAAACTCAACCTTTGTCTTTTGTCGTTCCTTGCGGATATACTTCCTCCCGTCTGCTGCCGTCTGGATATGATTATATAGCAAGTGTTCCATATCGGCGATTGCCAATCCCGTAAAGCAGGAAAAGACGAACATCAGTCTTGCCTGTTCTGCTTCCCTGTCATTCATCGTCATTGCCATGAGCTTTGCAACATCACTCTTCTGCAGGAAGCGAATCTTCTTTTCTTCTTTCTCATACTTGGCATGCTCAAAAGGATTGTAGCGGATAATCCTTTGACTTACTGCATGGAACATCAGCCTGCTCAGCCAGCAGAGATTGTTGTTGATTGTAGTTCCCTTCAATCCTCGCTTTTTGAGAAAGAAACGGTATTCCTCAAACAAATCCTCCGTAATGGTGGAAATGGGTATGTCCTGCAATCCTTTATCTTTGACAAACTCACGGAGATTTCTGTCAGAATGGGACAGATTCAGAAAAGTTCCCTCCGCTCTTGACCTGCCAATACTTTCCTTGACTGCTTGCAGTTCCGCCCTGCTCATGGCAAGGAGAGTTGTAGGATGGGTGGCAATGCCTTGCAGGTGGTTCTTGATGAATTCGACACTTACCACCCCGTCCCTAACAAGAACATCCCGATAGGTCTTTTCCACAAGTTCCCTGAAATCATGGAGTCTTTGATTGGTCTTTCTGTCAGTCGTCAAGCCCTGCTTGGTGTTCCACTCGGAGGGCTTACATTCTTCGCCTGTAGTAATAGCTGAGCTTTTCCCGTCTATAGTGATACGGCAGAGAATGGCGGCATTGCCTTCTGCCTTAGTTTTCTGTCTGTTGATATAGAACAGTATCTTGAATGTACTTCTCATAATGGCTGTCTTTTATATGGTTAAACGTAAATCTTCGGTGAAAGAGAGGAAGCGATCAAACTCCTCAAAGAGTTTCTGTGGAGTTACTTTGGCATAGCGTTCGGTCATGCTTATATTGGAATGTCCCAACATCTTGCTCACTGTCTCGATGGGTACACCCTGTTCAAGCGTAATGAGCGTTGCAAAAGTGTGCCTTGCAGTATGCGTGGTAAAGGGAAACGATATGCCTGCACGAAGCCGAAGGGCTTTCAGACAGGTCTGATAGTTTTTGTACTTGACATAAGGGAGCAATGTTTCCCTTTCATCGCTATGAAACCTCTCTATCTGCCTAATGACTTCGGGCAGCAGCTTGATACGGCAAAGTACGCCTGTCTTCTGACGATTGAACTTCAGCCACAGGCTTCCCTCATCATCACGGACAAGATGCTTCTTGCCAAGTTCCATCAAGTCGCAATACGCAGCACCTGTATAGCAAGCAAAGAGAAAGATGTCCCTTGCCGTTTCCAAATTCTCCTCCAAATCCTCAAAGCGGAGTGCTTTTAGTTTGTCCAACGCTGCCCTGTCAAGAGCCTTTGGCAGTTTCTTGTCGCCCTTGCTGATTTTGGCTTTATCGAACAGTAGTGTGTCAGCCAATCCCTCACGGTAAGCCAGCCTACACACCGTCTTCAAATGCATGGCTACATTATAGAACGTGCTTTCCTGAAAACCGCACTCACCTAAAAAATACTGACGGAACTCATGGATAAAATTCTCTGTAAGTTGCGAGAATGCCAAGTCCGAAACCTTGTACTTCCGTTGAATGAACTTCTGTAAATGTATGCGTGTGGAGTGGTAGCCGTGTATGGCTCCTTCCTTGATGTCAATGCCTACATGGTTTTCCTTTTCCTTGATGAGCATGTCCAACCTCTCAATGAGCATACACCGTGTCTGCACGCTGCCTTGAAACTGCTCCTTCACATCGGTTGCGTCAAACAGGCAACCTTTGGAGAGTAAGGACTGATAAGCAGACTGAACGGACAGCAACAGGTTTTCCAATCTACCGTTCACTTCCACCGCCTCACGGCTCTTTCCGTCCATTCGGCTCTCACGGGGATTCCACAAATCGGGATTGCAGGAGAGCTTGCAACTGAACTGGGCAATGGAACGCCCGATTGTGATACGTCCCATAATCGGAGCTTTCCCCGACTTGTCAAGACCGCTCTTTTTGAGGTAGAGCAACACCTTCATTTTCTCTTGTTTCATACGCTTTGATGTTTTGTGGCAAAATTACCAATTTCAAAGCGTTCCTCACTTATGCAGAAAACTGCCGACCGAAGCAACAGCCACACGAGCGAAAATAATTCAGTTACCGAGCATTGCTCCATCGTTACCTATCCCCAAATCGGGTAATGCTTTGGTAACTGAACATCTGCTCAAATCTGCATATTATTGCCCTTTAGAAATAGTGCAGTTTTACGCAAACCATTCCGTTTCCTCCTCATTATCAGTTAGTTTTCAATAACTTCTGCCTTTCTTCATTTTCTTTGATTAGTTGCATGGCAACTGTGGCCCTTTCGGCTTTCAAGTGTGGCTCTTTTGCAAGTTTGAAGAGGGCGAATGAGAAATTCGGCGAGCTTTTTCGATGGCTTGAAACCGGTTTTCCGTTCCGGATGGAGAGTTTTGTCGGAAGTGTTTTTGTTAATATTATTCGTCTCCATCCGGCATCTTGTAGAGATACCTTTTATCGGTTTTCTGGCGTGTGGCCGGTGGCATAGATTCATTTCCCATAAGGAGCGACTGTTCCGGGCACCTCTTTTTCTTATCTCATCTTGTGGCGGAACTCGCTGGGACGGCTGCCCGTCTTGATTTTAAATTTCGAAGAGAAGTAATCGGGCGACTCGAAATTCAGTCTGTAGGCTATTTCCTTGATGCTGATGTCGGTGGTGGAAAGCAGTTCCTTGGCCCGTTGCAGCCTCAGGTCTTGCTGGTAGAGAGCCGGCGAAATGCCCGTAAATTCCTTGAATAGTTTGCGGAAATTGGAATAGCTTACGCCCATCTCCTCGGCTATCTGCTGTATGGTGAGTTCCTCCTCCAGTCCGTTGCGTATGCGCAGACGGGCGCGGTTCACCATGTCTACATAGTTTTGCTCCCTGTTGAGGATGATGTTCCGCTCCAGGGAATACATCAGGCCGATGAGGTGGTTCACGATGCCCGCCAGCGTCTGCTGCGAGTAGGCCGCCTCCTCGTAGGCCGTCTTGTAGGCCTCTTCATACAGGCGTATGATGTCGCTGCTGTAGCCCACGTGGTAGATGGGCTTCTCGGGCGAGAGGAAGCCCGCCCTCACGCGGTCGTCGATGTTCTTGCCCTTGAATCCTATCCAGTAGCTTTTCCATCCTCGTTCGGGCGACGGGTGATAGGTGTGCCATTCGCCGGGAAACAGCATGAAGATGTCGCCGGCCTTGATGACGGTCTCCTCCTTGTGGGCCGAGCGGAACACGCCTTCGCCTTCGGGCTGATAGAGCAACTGATACTCATTCAGTTCGCGCCCTTTCCGTGTGTCGAAGTAGTAGCCGTCGGCATGCCCTTGTGTAGGGTAGGGGTCTCCGGCCAGAATCTCTTCATGCCCCACGGTGCTCACGGTGAGTCCCCACTGTGCATCGCGCATATTGGCAACAAGATATTTGCTGGTTTGCATAGGTTTCGAGTTTGGTGACAAAATTATAAAAAAAACAGGAAACCGCCAAACTGAGTGGGAGAAAAGAATGGGGACAAAAGAAGCCTCGCCCCCGTCCCCTCTCCGAGGGGAGAGGGGACGTGAGCTTCTTTGTTATAGCTTCGAGACATCCCATAGGAGGGAACTTATTTCATATTTTTATTCTACAAAAAATCAGTAGAATCGGAAATAAAGTTCTAATACTGCACCACTTTAATCTCCGCAGAATAGTCGTCAACCGCACCATGCACATAGAGTGTGCGTCTTTTTCCGGTATGATTCGGGGCCGCTGTCATTATCAATTGTGTTACATTAGGTCTCTTGCTTTTTATTGTCAACCAATCATAAGTGACTTCTAAAGAGTCATCCTGAGGACGCGCTTGTGAGGTTTCGCCATCACCATTGTAATTGGTAATTTCTATAACATAACAGTAGTCTGTTCCAGAACAAAGCTTGGTTCCTCCCTCTCGTCCAAATACGATTTTGGAAGGATAGCCGAAATTGTCATTTGATCCGCAGGAAGCAAATAGGGACAGAATGAACAAAAGTACAGTCATGTTAAGTTTATTCTTTTTCATCCTCTTTATCATATAGGTTTTGTATATGTTATTATTCGTATATGATGGTTGTATTTTGTATTTTTTCCGCCTTTCCAAGGATAGTCGTAGTCATTGTCGTTGCTATTGAGTTTGAAGACACCATCGACATAGTATCCATTACAATGTCCATTCCACCCAAAATCGCAATGTACCATTCTGCATGTATCAGGTTTTGTACTTGTACTCATCAAAACACCATTTCTGTAGTATTTAGTAATTTCCTGTCTTGCTTTTATTTTATAACCATCGATAATCCAAGCATGACTATTCCAAACCTTTATACCGGGAATCGCATAAATAATTACGGGACAGCCATTATCTATCATGGAAGTCACCCTGTTATAATCATAGTTGAATCTCTTTACATTGTTAAACCCCATGTCTTTTAGGAAAGAAGAAGCCTTTGAAGGAAAAGTAAAGGTTCCCTGATAGAAATACATGGATCCACACCATTCAGCAATACCTTTGAGCAATATTGCAGCTGCAGTCTTACCTTGAGACGAATATATGTTATCAAGGGCATTCCAGTCAACAGTAGTCCCATTACATGAAAATCTTTGAGGCTCTCTGAAATTAGTCAATATCTTAGCCAAAGCTAACGGGAAACATCCGGCAGGTGCTTTTCTCCTACATCCAAAAAATATGTATCTTCTTTTCTTAGGGTATAGATCATTGAATGGCGTGTTCTGATGCCAGTCAGCATACGTACCAAGTAGGTTGTTGGTGCGCAGAATATTTTTCCAGTCTGAATAAGTGGTATTAATCTTATTGGTACTACATGTGCCACCACCACTACCACCACCGCCTGCACGTCCCATTTGGTCGTCAATATAATTCACACAAAGTGACAAGCACATATTGGTTCCACATTTTGTTCTTCCCTTGTATTTAATGCACTATCATTGTCAGAGAAGTTGCCTACCCAATTGTCATTTTGACTTTCATCATAGGTGGAAAATGTATTTGGATTTAGAAGAACCTCACTAGGATAATCCTTTACTGTAAATAGCCCTTCTCCCGTTGTTGGGTAACTGGGATCTATATAACTTTCTTCGTTTTTAAAGAAGGAAGCAACAGCGTCTACATCCGCTTTTGTCAGATTTCCTTTGTCTGTTACAGCGATAACTTTTGCTTCGATTCTGTCATCTGCAGACAAAATCGCAAAGCCTTTTCCATCAGGGAAATTAGCTACATACATCACATTATCAGCATCTTTTATAGTAGTAGCACGTGTAGCAACTTGTTCCAATTTCATCGATATTACATCTGTTACTTTAGGAAGTGAACCATTAGCTCGCGTTGGATTGTCTTTCAAGAAATCATTAAGAGATGATAGTGCCTCCTCCACAGGGATAGCATGGGAATAATTTGATGTTTCTGAAGAAGAAACAGTGGTTACTTCCTCATCTGGACTCTGACAAGCACAGAATCCTGTCAACATTACTACTACAAGCGATAGATTTAATAACTTTGTTGTTTGCATAACATTTAGATTAATATGATTTATTACATCATGATGCAAAGTTAATGAAAAATATAAGTATACAGGTGATTTCAGGTTATAATTTTAATGATAGCCGTTTGTTTTAACTTTTACTATGGCAGCTTGACCATTGTGACTTGCTGCCATACGATATTGTGTTTTAAATAGTCGTTTCCTTTATAGACTTCACGTTTGTGTGTAATTTTTCTTACGCCTAAAAATAGCTTCTCTCGACCCCTCGGAGAGGGGGCGGGGGCGAGGCTTCTATTTTGTTTTTCGCTTTTTACAGCGGATATTCTTCAAATGCGTAAAGCACAGTGGAGAGATAGCGTTCGCCGGTGTCGGGCAGCAGGGCCACGATTCTCTTGCCTTTGTTTTCGGGGCGTTTGGCTATTTCCGTAGCTGCGTAGGCTGCCGCGCCGGACGAGATGCCCACGAGCAAGCCGTCAAGCTGTGCCAGCTGTCGGCCGGCGAGGATGGCTTCGTCGTTCTCCACTTGGAACACCTCGTCGACATATTCGCCATCGTAGGTCTTGGGGATGAAGCCCGCCCCGATGCCCTGAATCTTGTGTGGCCCGCCCTTCCCGCCACTCAACACAGGCGAAGAAGACGGCTCCACGGCTATGATTTTCACGTTGGGATTCTTCTCTTTCAGCCGTTTGCCGATGCCCGAGACGGTGCCTCCGGTCCCCACGCCGGCCACGAAGATGTCTACTTGTCCGTCGGTGTCTTCCCATATCTCGTTGCCGGTGGTCTCGTAGTGCTTTTGAGGATTGGCGGGATTCTCAAACTGTTCGAGGATCACGGCTCCCGGAATGGTGTCGCGCAGTTCTTCGGCTGCCTTGATGGCCCCCGGCATACCGTCTTTGCCGCTCGTGAGGCGCACCTCCGCACCGTATGCTTTCACCAGATTCCGACGTTCCACGCTCATGGTTTCGGGCATGGTGAGGATGAGGTGGTAGCCTTTGACGGCCGACACAAGAGCCAGCCCCACACCGGTGTTGCCGCTGGTGGGTTCAATGATGGTGGCTCCGGGCTTCAGTTTGCCTTCTTTTTCGGCTGCTTCGATCATGGCCAGAGCGATGCGGTCTTTCACGCTTCCTCCCGGATTGAAGTATTCCACTTTGCCGATGACGGGTGTCTCCACACCACGCGCAGCCGAGTATTTGCCGAGTTCGACCAGCGGTGTGTGACCGATGAGGTCGGTGATTTGTTTTGCAATCTTTGCCATAACGTATTCCTTTCTTCTTTTTATGTTGTTTTTGTCTTTTTATATTCGCCTGCGATAGGCCTCTCAATCCACGTAGGTGAAAGCCTCGTCGAGCGCATCGATTAGGTCTTCCACATGTTCTGTGCCTATGCTCAGGCGGATGGTGGAGGGATAGATGTGCTGTTCGCGCAGCTCTTCCGGGCTGAGTTGTGAGTGGGTGGTGGTCGCCGGATGAATCACGAGCGACTTCACGTCGGCCACGTTGGCCAGCAGAGAGAAGATGCGCAGGTGATCGATGAAGGTCCAGGCCGCTTCCTGACCGCCCTTAATCTCGAAAGTGAAGATGGAGCCTCCGCCATTGGGGAAGAGGCGGGTATAGAGCGCGTGGTCGGGATGGCTGTCAAGGGAGGGGTGGTTCACCCTCTCCACCTTCGGGTGGTGGGCCAGATAGTTTACAATCTTCCGCGTGTTGTAGGCATGACGCTCCACACGCAGACTGAGCGTTTCGAGTCCTTGGAGCAATATCCAGGCGTTGAAAGGGCTGATGGCGGCACCGGTGTCGCGCAGGAGTACGGCCCTGATGCGGGTGGCGAAGGCTGCCGGACCGGCCACATCGGCAAACACAGCCCCGTGATAGGATGGGTCGGGCTTGGCCAGTGTGGGATATTTGTCGGCATCGGCTTTCCAGTCGAACTTTCCGGAGTCGACGATGACACCTCCAAGCGATGATCCGTGGCCTCCGATAAACTTGGTGGCAGAGTGTACCACCACATCGGCTCCATGCTCGATGGGGCGTAGAAGATAGGGCGTACCGAACGTGTTGTCCACGATGACCGGTACATGGTGCCTGTGGGCGATTTCACTGATCTTGTCGATGTCGGTCACGCTGGCGTTCGGGTTGCCGAAAGTCTCGATGATGACAGCCTTTGTGTTATGCCGGAAACCGGCCTCCACCTGTTCGAAGTCGGACGGATTGACGAAGCTGACCTCTATGCCCTGCGTGGTGAGTGTGTGGGCGAGGAGGTTGGTCGTACCGCCGTAGAGGTTGTTGGCCGCGAGTATATGGTCGCCGTTTTGGGCAACGTTTTGCAGGGCGTATGTGATGGCGGCCGCACCGGAGGCCACAGCCAGTCCGGCCACTCCACCTTCGAGAGCCGCCACGCGCTGTTCAAAGACAGCTTGTGTCGAGTTGGTCAGCCGTCCGTAGATGTTGCCCGCATCGCGCAGTCCGAAGCGGTCGGCAGCATGTTGGGCGTTGTGGAACACGTAGGAAGTGGTCTGATAGATGGGCACGGCGCGCGAGTCGGTTGTCGGGTCGGCCTGTTCCTGTCCCACATGTAGTTGAAGTGTCTCGAAGTGAAGTTTCTTTTCGTTGCTCATTTTCAATGTCCTTTCTTGCGTTGAGGCTTCGTCCGTGGACCCTAATGAGAGGTCGGAGTAGGCCGGGGTAATACATTTATTGATATTAAAGCGTCCGCAGTTTCCTTTGGACGATGCAAAGGTACGATGAAAATCTTGGCTGTGAAATCGCACACTTGGGGCATTTGGCCTACCATGTTTGTGGTATATTGGTTTTCCGATGCCTGTTCAGGGTTTGTGAGGCTGTCCGTCCCGGCGCGATCGGGACTTCGTTACCAGCCACACGCCGCTGAAGACGAGTATCACGGCCAGCCCTTGGCTCCATTTGAACACGCCGATGCCCGTGAGCACACTCACTGTGACCGACACCATAGGTTGCACATAATTGTAAATAGACACCACCGTGGGGCGCAGCACCCGCTGGCCTATCATGGTGAGCAGGTAGCTGATGTAGGTGCCGAAGAGCACTACATAGCCGGTCTCCATCCATGCGGAGACGGGCACGTGGGGCCAGTCGATGGCTGCCACGTGGGAGGAGGTGAGGGGGAGAAGGAGGACGGAAGCCCAAAGAAACATCCACTTGTTGATGGTGAACACCGAATAGCGGCGGATGAGCGGATTGAAGAGCGACAGATAGAGAGCAAAGGAAAACTGTGCGCCCAGACAGAGCAAGTCGCCCCGCAGGTCGCCCACTTTGGCATTGAGGGCCGAGGCACTTGTCAGAATCAGTATCAGTGCGCCTGCACATCCCAGCGCCACACCTCCGGCTTTTTTTAATGTGATGGGCTCTTTGAGGATGACAAACGAGAGTATCATGGCAAAGATGGGCATGGAGGTGGTCATGATGCTGGCATTGCTCGGCGAGGTGATGCTCAGTCCGATGGTGTAGCAGCACTGGTTGCACACCAGTCCGAAGAGGGCGGCCCCGGCAAAGCGCAGTCGGTCTCTCGGAGGGACATGCTCCTTGGGGGCGAAGAACGAGGTGAGCCAAAAGAGTATGGCCCCGCCGAGCACACGGAAACTCACCATCGAGATGCCGTCGATGCCGTGGTTCATGGCATCTTTGCCCACAGGGGCCATCAGACCCCAAAAAGCACATGCGGCAAACATGCTGAGGTGGGCGATGAGCGGTCGTTTGTTATCCATTGTCGGTTGAATGGTCTAATTCGATGCAAAGTTAGTAAATAAATCATAACGAGCCATGCTCCATTCGTGATAATTTAGTATATTTGCGATAACTAATCAAGCGAAGGAATATCATGCAGAAATACGCAGACTATATCGAACAGATTGAAATCGACGCCCTGTGGAGCGGCCGCCGCCATGTGGTGTGGAATCTCGACCGTAGGGTGAACATCCTGAGTGGCATCAACGGCGTGGGCAAGAGCACCATATTAAATAAGGTGGTGAAGGGATTGTCCGTCGGTGGAGAGTTTCCCAGCCACTTGCAGAAAGGTGTGCGTCTGCGCGTGTTTCCCGCAGATGCCAAGTGGATACGCTACGATATCATCCGCTCTTTTGACCGGCCGCTGATGAATGCCGAGACGGTGACCAAGCTCGACCTGTCGCTGGCTACCGAACTCGATTGGCAGTTGTTCCAGTTGCAGCGCAAATATCTCGACTATCAGGTGAACATCGGCAACCGCATCATCGATGCCTTGCAGAGCGGCAATGGCGAGGCGGCCGATGCCGCCCAGCGCATCTCGGCACCCAAGAAGCTGTTTCAGGACATGCTGGACCGTCTGTTTGCCGAAACGGGCAAGAAAATCATACGCACCGAAAACGAAATACGCTTCTCGCAGATAGGCGAAACACTGTTGCCCTACCAGCTCTCAAGCGGCGAGAAACAGATGCTGGCCATCCTGCTCACGGTGCTCGTGGAAGACTGCCGTCCCTACGTGTTGTTCATGGACGAGCCCGAGGTGAGCCTGCATGTGGACTGGCAGAAGGAACTCATCGACCTCATCCTGCAACTCAATCCCAACGTGCAGATCATCCTCACCACCCACAGTCCGGCGGTCATCATGAACGGGTGGATGGAGCATGTGACCGAGGTGACCGACATCACCGACAACGAGTAGCCACACAAACGGAGTTTTTAGCACTTGGGGAGAACGGATATGGGTAAAAGACTGAGAGACAATATCACTTCCGGCTATTTCGAGGCGGCCAACAAACTGAACTCGAAGCGGGCGCGCAGCAAAATCATCGCCTACGTGGAGAGCTATGACGACGTGTTCTTCTGGCGCACGGTGCTCAGTCGTTTTGAAGACGACACACGCTATTTTGAGGTGATGCTGCCCACGCGTTCGAGCAAACTCGAGCGCGGCAAGAAAGCGGTGCTGATGAATCTGCTCGAAGGCAAGACCGGCGACCACCTGATAGCCTGTGTAGATGCCGACTACGACTATCTCATGCAAGGGGCCACGACCACTTCGCACGAGGTGATAGCCAATCCCTACGTGTTCCACAGCTATGTCTACTCCATCGAGAACTACCAGTGCTATGGCCCGTCGCTCCACGACGTGTGCGTGGCCGTGACACTCAACGACCACGCCATCTTCGACTTTGCCGAGTTTCTCCGGCTCTACTCCCAAGCCATTTTCCCCCTTTTTGTGTGGAGCATCTGGTTCTACCGCACACCCCATTACGGCCAGTTTACCATCTCCGATTTTAACCACATCGTCGAGTTTGGCAACTTCGGTTTCCGCACTTGGGAGGAGTCGCTCGCCCGGTTGCGCAGCAAGGTGGGGCGCAAGGTGGAATATCTGCGCCACCGCCATCCCGAGGCCAAGGAGAGTTATCTGCGTGTGAAAGACGACCTGAAGCGTCTCGGAGTCACTGCCGACACCACCTATCTGTATATACAGGGCCACCATCTGTTCAATAATGTCGTGTTGCCCATGCTCAACAAGGTGTGCGACCGGCTCATCCGCGAGCGCGAAAACGAGATTTCGCGCCAGAGCGTACATGGCACACAGCGCCGTAACGAACTGTCCAGCTACTCCAACAGTCTGGGCGACATCTCCACCCTGCTGCGCAAAAATCTTGGCTATATGGATTCGGCTCCCTTCAAGCGTGTGCTTGCCGATGTGGAGCGATATTTGAAGGAGACAAAAGCCGGGAAGACGGAAACACCGGAAGAGGATGGGGGAGAGGCCTGAGCTGCCTTAAACGAATTCCTTTTCACAGCCGGCATTCGCTTTGTTCGGAACATTCGCCGAAGAATATTTTGCGTCGGCGAATGTTCCGAATGAAGCGAATTTTTTCTGCGTTCCTTTCTCCGCAGGGAGATGAGCTGCCTTTCAGCAGGTGGTAGTAGCCCCAAAAAAGATATAGTGCGAAACTTACTAAGATTGAGAAAAAGCCTTACATGCAATTTTTCCATGCCCATCCGGCCGCCCG